>Ga0210387_10001021_pt1 | contig 20816 bp, 22 predicted proteins | sample IncBWC7OmetaG_FD_160108 | JGI IMG/M metagenome (GOLD analysis project Ga0210387, IMG submission 160108) | Forest soil microbial communities from Barre Woods Harvard Forest LTER site, Petersham, Massachusetts, United States - Inc-BW-C-7-O ...
TGCCAAAGTAGCAGAGTTATGGAGCGCGGCATTGTTGACGATGCTGCTCTCCTGTGGCGCCGCCCATTCGGAGTCAATACCGCTCATTCACGCACATGGCACGCTGCAGGTTCCTGTCGTTATCAATGGCAAGATTTCGCTTAATTTCACAATTGATAGCGGCGCGACGGACGTTTCTATTCCGGCGAGCGTATTTTCTACACTCACTCGCAATGGCAGTGTGTCACCCCAGGATTTGCTAGACAAGCGGATGTACAAGCTGGCGGATGGATCCGGAGAAATCTCACAGCGATTTCGCATTCGATCCTTGCGAGTGGGTAAATTGGAAGTTCGAGACGTCATCGCGTCGATTGGTGATTCCGGGGGATTGCCGTTGCTGGGGCAAAGCTTTCTATCGCGGCTTAAATCTTGGTCGATTGACAACGAACGGCAAGCCCTGCTCATTACGGAGGCAACCACTTCCCGGTCGCCATTGATGGCGCCGCTTGCAAAAGATGGTAATGCGGCCAGCGATTGGGTACGAGTCACGGCTCTGAAAAGCTCAGTGGGAGAGCTGTTTGTGAATACAGCGAGCTTTCAGGGCAACGGGACCATGAGGTCGTTATGGGAAAAACACATTTTTCCGCCGCATACCGAAAAGTGGCAGGGTAAGTGGGTGAATTATGCGGTGGATCACTGGGAATTTGACTGTGGCGAAGAGAGAGTCAAGTTGGACGCGAGAACTGACTACTACGAGGACGGGACGCGTTGGGTTGCCGATCTGAAGCTGATTTCATCAACCGCGTGGCACAGCGTCCCGCCAGACACAATTAAGGATGGAGAGATGAAGCTCCTGTGCGATTGGCAACCGGACCCATAGGCGACGGTTGCGACAGCTGAGGAGGGGTGGAATGTGCCGCTGGCGGCATGGGCGCCGGTCCCGCCATGCGCCAGGGTGATCGGTCCTGCCAGCTTTTCAACGCCTCGGTTGCCCAAGCCGGGGTCTTATCTGCGTGACATAGGTTGCAGGCGTTTGGGATCTTCATTGCTTGGCTTTCGGCCGGCGTAATGAACTTGAAGGTATGAGCCCGCACATTCACGTCAGCGATTGTTTGTTCGATTCTCGGCATGTGGCATGCCACGCATTCGCTTCCAGCGCTACCCGGCGCGTGATGGGTATGTGCCTCGAACGTAGGTGCATGTGGCCCATTTTGAGTATTGGGCCCGTGGCATGTTGAGCAAACTTCCTTCACCGGCTTGATCAACATGGCATCGTTGTCTGATCCATGCGGGTCATGGCAGTTCGAGCACGTGACACCTCGCGTATACATCAAGCTCTGCACGAAATCGTTCCCCTGCATGCGGTTCTTGTGGGCTGTGCCATCTGGAAAATGGGTAAATGACAGCTCACCCAGTTTGTGGTCTTCCAATCTCCAGTAATCGGCCAGGGTCTTGCCCATGTGAAATCCCACCGGCCAATCGTAGTATTTGCCTTGGATGGGGTTCGTGAGCGGCTGCCCCTGCGAGTGACATTGGATGCAGGTGTCGTTGGCCTGAACGTAGTTGAGCTTGGATGGATTGATGATGTTTGGCTTGCCCTGTTGCGCCACATGATCGCTGCCGGGACCGTGACACTTCTCACAGCCGACGTTCCACTCCGTGACTTTCTTGGTGTCGATATCGTAGTTGACCGAGTGGCAGCCGTCGCACAGCGGCCCGGTTGGCCGTTGCATGTTGTCGGGTGGATAGAGCGGCGCCCACCAGTCCGCGCCATTCTTGACGAAGTACTCGCGCCAGACCTTGTGCGTAACGTCCCACTGCGCAGGGAACACGAAATAGTCGTCGCCGACCCTCTTGAAATAGCGTTGCTTCCACTTGCTGCCGTAGGTCAGTGCAATGTCGTCTTTGGTGAATGTCAGCAGTGGGTCCGGTTTCGACAGGTCCGGAATGATCGCTTCGGGATGCGCGCGTGGGTCTTGCACCACGTTCGCCATGCGGGTCTTCTTCCAGCGGTCGTAAATTGCGGTATGACAGCCTTGGCACGCCACTGAACCCACGTAGTGCGCGCCGCTACCCATCGGCGATTGCTCTGCGGCCAGCTGTGGCGACAGTGCGGCGAGCCGGGGTAGATGCCGCAGATACGCGGTTACCTGCCATAAGTCTTGGTCCGGTAGTGTCCACGCCGGCATGCCCGTATGTCGGATGCCATTCTTGAGGTGATAAAATAGCTCGCCGTCGCTCATCCGCTGCACATCTGCGCCGCGCAAATCCGGCGGCCTTGGATACTGGCCGCTGCCAATCTCGGTCTTGCCACCGCCATCGTATGCGTGGCAAATCTCGCATTTCTTGGTGTATGTCTTGTGGCCCGCCTCGACGTCGGCGCCATCAGCTTTCAGGTCGAGTGGATTTTTCATTGCTCTAAAGCTTGCTGGAACGGTGTAGTGCAAGAGCCACTGCGCGACGTTAACCTCAAGCGCAGGCGCATCCTTGCGAGCATTCGAGCCTTCCCAGAGGATGAGCGCAAAGAGGCAAGCGACCAGAATCGCGATCACTGCGATGCCTGCAACAGTGATTTTCAACGCTCGCCGGGATATCATCGAAGGGCGCTCAAGGTTTACCATCGTCGTTGGACTAGGTTACCTCATTTCTTGAGCGCCGACTTTGTGGCGGCCCAGACCGAGAATATGCGAGCCGGCCGGCGAATACCGTTTCGCGCTGAATGCTGGAATCAGCGGCGCAATATTACCGCGCGGTGCAGCCCGTGCCAGCGCGAGCAAAGCACTGGGGGCTCATGAGTGTACCGGAACGCCAAGTTCGGCTCGCGCGCTAGGCGCCTTGTCCGCTGCGACTCCGAGAAGCTCGTCGAACAGAGTGCGATAATGGACGACGGCCTTGCGCAGCTCCTCGGTATCGGCCTCACCGCGCTCATCGCGCGCAGCAATTGATTGTGCCGCGCGATAGGTTGCCACGACATCCGGGTGATCGACGGAAATATCGGCTACCCGGTGCTCAAAGTCGCCCATAGGGTAACCGCGCTTTGCCATCAGTTCTCGCACCAGATGATCGGCGTCCAGGACCACTCCTTTCGGATTGTCGATGAAGCGGCCTTGCAGTGCGCTCCACGCCTGGGTGAATCGGACTGCGTCTGCCGGTGTTAGCGGCACAATCTCGAACCCGGCGACGCGTTTTTCGCGTGACGTCAGTTCCGCTTCGGCCTTCACCCGGCTGCCGAGCTCCGAAACAGTCAGGTCGTATTCCGGGCCGAAACGCCGTTTGAGCTCGAGAGTTCGTTGCTTTTGTATGACAAGCCAAGCGACGACACTTATCAACAGCGCGATCAGGAGAACGGCAGCGATGACGGTGTTGGTGGGGATGGTATTCATGAAGCACTTCCTACTCGTTGGCCTACATGGTGGCCGCCACCATGTATTCGCGTCGTCGACGCCGATTGGCCCCTATTGGGCTGCGAAGAAGTGTTATCCAAAGTCAGGCAAGACGCAGCCAGCAGCTTTAAGAGACTGACGTAGGACATAGCCCACTTGCATTGCAGTGCAGATGCATGCGTTCGGCAGCATGCAACGGTCATCGCTGCTATATTTGTCCCAGGCCTGGCAAGAATAAGGGATTGGAGATCGCATGGAGCGAGCGGACTTTGAAGCGCTGATTGAACGGATGGAGCGCATCGCAGTGGAGCACCCGGTGGCGTATCGCCGGCGTGTGTTCGGGTTAGCGGCCTTAGGATACGGGTACCTGGCATTCGTACTGCTCGCGCTGTTAGGCGTAGGCGCGCTGACGATCGCGGGCATTTCCGCCCTCAGCATCTTCGGGGTGAAGATAGTCCTTGTTGTGGGGGCGCTGCTATACACCGTTATAAGGGCTTTGTGGGTCAGGCAGGCACCTCCCGAGGGAGAGGCGGTGACTCCATCGGACGCCCCGCTATTGTTCGCGCTGGTTGAGGAATTGCAACAGAGGTTGAAGACGCCGCCGATTCATTGTGTCCTTGTGACCCCGGAGCTCAATGCGGCCATCAGCCAAGTGCCGCGGATGGGGCTCTTTGGATGGCATCGGAATTATTTGGTGTTGGGGTTGCCTCTCATGAAGGGGCTGACGGTCGAGCAACTCAAATCAGTGTTAGCACACGAGCTAGGGCACTTGTCGCGCGGCCACGCGCGGGCGGCGAATCGTATTTATCGAATGCGCCTCATTTGGGCGCGTCTGGAATCGAGTTTTCAGCGACAGCCACGATTTGGCGCGGGCCTCATCCGGCAATTCTTCGTGTGGTACATCCCTTACTTTAACGCCGTATCGTTTCCGTTCGCGCGTGCCAATGAGTACGAGGCCGATGCTGCCTCGGTTCAAATGACGTCCGCGCGCGATACGGCGCAGGCACTGACGAACGTGCACGTGATCGGCAGCTATCTTGCGCAACAGTACTGGCCGGCCATTCATGCATCTGCAAAAGATAGTCCGGAGCCCGCGTTCGCGCCCATCAGCGGGTTTGTCGCGCAGACGATCAGTGAAGTGCCGGCGAGCGACTTGGAGCGATGGCAGGATGCGGCACTCAACCAGATCACTTCGCATGTCGACACTCACCCCTCGCTTGGTGATCGCCTGAAGGCGATTGGTGCGCCGGCGGAGTTTGCGCCGCCGTTGAAGGGCCACGGCGCCGATGAACTCTTAGGCTCCGCCTTGGCAAGGCTGCAGGAGACCTTTGATTCGCGGTGGCGGGAACGAATCTTAGGTTCGTGGCAGAAGCAATATGAGGCGACACAGGTTAAGCGGACCCGGCTTGCGGCATTGCAAGCCGAGGATGCGCAGACGCCACTCGATGAGCGAGGTTCGCTGGAATTCGCCGCGTTGGTGGAGGAAGTCGGCGCCGGTGGGAAGGAGGCGTTGCCTCTGTTGCGCGCGGTCGTCGCGCGCTTCCCAGACTCGAAGGCTGCGCAGTTCGCACTCGCGCGAAGCTTGTTGAGCGGGGGTGAGGAAGAAGGCGTCTCGTTGATGGATGGGGTCATTACCGCGGATCCGACGGCTTTATTGGCCGGGAGCGCATTGCTGCGTCACTATTTTGGTCAACGAGGAGATCATGCCAACGGTAAAATTTGGCACGATCGCTATGTCGATGAGGCCATCCGACTGCAACAGGGTCAGAAGATACGTCGAACGCTGCTGCTGTCGGATCGTTATGAGCCTCACGGGCTGGACGCCGGGATAGTGGCGAAGCTGACCCTGCAGCTGAAGGCTATAAAGGGGGTAAGGCGCGCTTACTTGGTGCGGAAAATCGACCCGCGTTTTCCGAATCCGCCTCTGTACGTGTTAGGGGTGAGGTGCACCGGCTTCTTTCAGCTTTATAGTCAGAGCGGCGCGGCGCGAATCCTGAAGGAAATCACGGAGAAGGTGGCTTTCCCCGGCGAGACGAATATTTTTAGCGTCGATGCCAATCTGTACAAGTTCGCGCGAAAAATGCGGCGTGTGAAACGCTCAAAGCTGGTTTAGTGAAGCGTCTCTGCAATGCTAGGAGTGATATATGGAAGTGGCCGCCGGATTAATTAAACTCAAGCCGGAATCGAAATCCAAAGTGGATGAATGGCGCGACACCATGGAAAGTCGGATGGAAGAAGCGCTGGCCACACTGGTCCATGAAGGGGCCGAGATTGAATCATGGTTTCGGATCAAGATCGAAGGACAGGACTACCTCCTTTGGTACATGCGGGCTGAATCCATGAAAAAGGTCTTTGAGGTTTCGCAGACTTTTAAACATCCCATTGATAAATACCACTATGAGCTGATGGCCGGCATCACAGCACCGGACGGCAACATTGTTGCGAAGCCGCTGCTTGATCTGAAGGTGTGAGAGATCCCCGCGCCTCAGGGCTTGTGAAAATGACTCACGGCCATATTTCGAGACGGCATTTCCTGCGGGCGTTGAGCTTTCTTGCCGCGAACAGCGCCTTGGCCTCCGGTGATGACATACAACGGAGCTACGCTCGCGGCCATGAAAACGACAGCGTTGAGTATGGGAGGAGTACCCTGCCGCGAGGCGTGCGTTCCAGGCGCGTGGACACCAACAATGGTGTAATCCTGCATATTCTTGAGGCCGGCTTTGAGACGCCCGGCAAGCCTTGTGTGGTGCTGCTGCACGGCTTTCCGGAACTTGCGTATTGCTGGCGCAATCAGTTGCTGCCGCTGGCGCGCGCGGGCTTTCACGTGATCGCACCGGACTTGCGGGGCTACGGACTGAGCGCCTCCAGGGCGGTGACTTTCGACGACAATCTGTTGCCGTACTCGATGATGAACCGGGTCGGCGACGTTCTCGGCCTCGTCCACACCCTGGGGTACGAGAAGGTATCGGCAGTGGTGGGGCACGACTGGGGTGGCCCGACGGCCCAGTGGTGCGCCCGCTTGCGTCCCGATGTCTTTCAGTCAGTCGTGTCGATGAGCACACCTTTTCTGGACGCGGCAGACCGGCATGCGCCCGCCGCATCGAAAGTGGACATACAGAAGGAACTGGCTGCCCTACCACGGCCACGAAAACATTACGCCAGGTATAGCGCTACACGCCATGCGAACGAGGATCTGTGGCACGCGCCCCAAGGCGTGCACGATCTTTTGCGCGAACTCTACTACTTCAAAAGCGCAGATTGGAAGGGAAACAAGCCATTCCCACTGAAAGCATGGACAGCAGTGGAGCTTGCGAAGATGCCCACGTACTACATCATGGATTTGAACAAAGGGATCGCTGCCACGATGGCAGAACACCAGCCCTCATCGGCGGAGATCGCTGCCTGCAGGTGGATGACGGAAGCCGATCTACAGGTTTATAGCCAAGAATTCACGAGGACGGGCTTCCAGGGCGGCCTCAACTACTACCGCGTCGAGTTCGATTCCGGGCTGGACAATGAACTCAATGCTTTTGCAGGCAAGACAATCGATGTCCCGGCCTATTACATCGGAGGCTCCCAAGAGTGGGCGGTCTATCAGAGTCCGGGTGCATTCGAAGATATGCATTCGGTATGTACGCAGCTCAAAGGCATTCGCTTGGTACACGGAGCAGGGCATTCCATCGCCGAAGAGCAACCCGAAGCCGTCAATCGCCTACTGATTGAGTTTCTTACAGCGCGGTGACGTGAGGGACGAACCCTGATAATGTGGTGGGCGCTCCAGATGTATTCCGGCCGCCCCGGGGCCTGTGAATTCTGATTTCCTTAATCGACGGCCAAGATGAGGTTCACCATGAAACGCGAAGTCCTAGGTTTTCTGTCGCTAGTGCTGGGAGTGACGTCGAGTTTCGCCGCATTGAAGCAGGGCGATACCGCGCCCGACTTCAAAACACAGGCCTCTTTGGCCGGCAAGGAATTTACATTCTCGCTGCAGGACGCACTAAAGAAGGGTCCGGTGGTGGTGTATTTCTATCCCGCCGCCTTTACCGGTGGCTGCAATCTACAGGCGCATACGTTCGCGGAGAATCACGACAAGTTCGCCGCCGCGGGCGCCTCGGTTATCGGCGTTTCGCTCGATAGCATTTCGCGGCTGAACGACTTCTCTGCCGATCCTAAATATTGCGCCGGAAAGTTGCCGGTGGCCTCCGATGAGAAGGGCGAAATTGCGAAGTCCTACGACATCAAAATCGCGGACACCTATAACGGACAGGCCGTCGCCAAGATGAAGGATTCCCGGGGCAATGAGGTCGGTCATAGCATGGCGGAACGCACGACTTTTGTCGTCGCCCCTGACCACAAGATCGTCGCGACGATCGGTGGAGTAGCGGGCGACGCCAATGCCGATCAAGCGCTTGCGGTTGTTCAGCAACTGGCTGCAAAACGCACCGCGAAAAATTGAAGGGCTAACGGCGGTCGACATGTTGAGCGAAGCGTGCGCGGCACGCGGCGTAACCTGTTTTTGGAACTTCCAGGAACGGTGAGGCTCCAAAATCTAGCTTCGGCAATCGATTTCGTCATGCGTCGGCAACGATCACGCTTAGCTACCCTTGCGGGTCTGATTTCCATTGGACTGTGGAGTTCGGGACTCGCCGTGGCTCATGGGGCGAGTGGCGCGAGCAGTGCCGGTCATGGCGCAGGTTTTCATAGCAGTCGCACCGGTCACGGAAACGGTCATCACAGAGGTAGTCGGCAGGGGGAGCGCGACTCGAGTGGCCGGTATCGCGGCGGGCAAGGTGGCTGGAGTATCCCGGGTCATGGGTTTTACTTCGCATCCATCCCATCGTATTGCAAACTCGTCTACTGGGACGGCGCGCCCTATTACTATGCCGACGATGTCTACTATGAATGGAGCGGTACCGCAGGAGCCTATGAGCAAGTGCAACCACCTGCCGGCCTGGCTGAGAGCATCAATAGCAAGGCGCCGGTCTTGAGAGACTTGTTCGTCTTTCCCAATGGGGATCAGACGATCGAGCAATTGCAGCGTGATCGCGAGGAGTGTCACCAATGGGCCGCCGAACAAGTCGGCCTCGACCCCAAAGTGGTGGCGAATCGTTCCGACTACCTTCGTGCCGACGGGGCTTGCTTAGAAGCCCGCGGCTACAGTGTAGAGTAGCGGCCTCTGACCACCCATGCGGATCACTGAGAGAAAATCCGGAGAGTTTGCATGAAGGCATACATAGTGGCGTTTGTGACATGTCTTATTTCGAGCGTGGCGGCGGCGGGTGATTTGTCCGCAGTGGCTGGGCACTATCGGTATCAGGATTATGCTGCGACTTTGCCTGACGGCCGGGTCCTGAAGTTGCAGGACTTGGGCGCGAAGGATGCGTTTCTTGATATATCGGAGGACGGTACGATCACGTTGCGGATGACGATGCTGACCGGAAACCCGGTTGTGCAATCAGCAAAGGTGCTTGAAGCACATTTTGCCCAGGGCAAAGGCTATTAGGTGCCGCAGTGGCCGGATATGAAAGGTCCAGTACGCGCAAACGTCACGATAGTCGGTGAGGTGTTGACGAGCGACAGCAAATTCGATGATAAATCGGATCCGCTGCGCTACGGATCGACTGAACATGCGGTGCTTAGGCGGGTGAGCGGGAAATGACGCTTGTTCGGCAACCGTTCACAAGGGTATGGCATGACGGGTAAAGAAAAGCAGGGCGAGACCGTTACAGCGGAACGAATTCAAGTTCTACGGATGAAATCGGGGCGAACCGAGCAGGAGTTGGCGAGCGAGCTGGGACTGACCATTCATTCCTATTCCGATCTGGAACAGCACGATGAGGAACTTGAATCCGCCATCAGTATCGCTCAGGCGTTGAAGCTCGCCAAACTGCTTGATACGGACCTTCTTACGCTGCTTGGCGAAACTGAGATTCCCGTGAGAATCCCGATCGCTCGCGTGCGGTCGGCGCTGAACGCGCAATTGGGGAATTCCGCTGAAGCTAAGGAATTGATGGAAGACACGATAAATTGGGATCTGGGGCCGTTTCTCGAGGGGTCGGATGAATGGAGCACTGTTTATACAATCGACTTCGTCCGGCAATTGGCGATCGCGATCGAGGTTGATTGGCAAGTGCTGCTGGCGGGGATTGCGGCCGGTTAGTCTTGTGAGGGTAGTTCTCATTGTCCGGCGTTCTCGCGGCCGACCTTGGACCAGTCGAGCCGTCGCGTGGCCACCATCAAGGCGGCAAGTATCACGAATAGCAGGAGCGAGCCAAACAGAAGGGCGTAGTCCTGTGAAAGGAGTATCACGTACAAAATGCCGTAAGTGCTCGCTAGGGCTGCTCCGATCCCGAACGCGGCAAGGCGATTGTTGGTAGCTCCGGCGATGTAGGTTGTGATCAGCGTAACCAGCGCTGCGGCGGCCAATCCATAGGACAAGGCAAATCCAATATGTTCCGACAGCGCGAGAAGGAGCAGGTAGAAAGTCGCCAGGGCGAGCCCGACCAGCAGATATTGCATCGGATGAAGACGCAGCCCACGAACTAAATGCTCCCAGGCGAAGAAGCACGCAAAAGTGATCGCGATAAATAAAATACCGTAGCGCACCGCGCGGTAGTCCTGTGTATAGATGTTCGACGGCTGGAAGAGTCTCACGCCAAAGGCGCTTGCCATGATCGCAGATTCCGTCACCGTCGCGCCGCGCCAGACCTGTGGGTAGGCGCGATTCAGTTCAAGCACCTCCCACTTCGCGGAATAGCCTTCGGCTTTAATTTCGCGCGAAATCGGGAAGAAGGCGCCGTCAAAATCGGGATGCGGCCATGCGACCTCAGCCGTCACCGTGGTATGCGATCCTAAAGGCAGGAAGTGCAGCGACTCACTGCCGGCAATTTCGAACTCCAGGCGAAACGCCAATGGCGTTGACTCGCCTCTTGATTTTAAGTCGATGGGGGCGCTCAGGGCGGTGAATCCCGCTACCTCGCCGCTGGTAGCACGCAATGACTGACCATCTACCTCGAAACGCGTCAGCGCTCTTAAGTATTTGACGCCTGACAGTGGCAGTTGAAATACGGCATGTGTGGGAAGCACCTGCACATCGGCATTGGAGAGGAGCATGGAAGCGATTGCCTCAGGCTTGAACACACCAGTCATGACGACTTTCGAGATATAGACGGGAACCGAATAGATACCCTTGCTGCGTACTTCGACCGATACGTCAGTCGTGATTTGAACGTCATCCGGAAGAAGGTGCAGCGGCGCGCCTTGACTCCATGTTTCCGTTCTGTTTTTGGTCAACGGATTCACCTCTACTGTCCTGTCTTGGGTATCCACGTTGAGAATAGGCGCGCCGAGAATTTGTGAACCGCCGAATCCCGCTGCAATGACGTCGTAGGCCTGAGCTTGGAGAGTCTGCCTTTCGCTGACCAGACTCTCGACACGCGACAATGGCCACAACATCAGTACCGTTAACGCGGCAATCACCACGGCCTTAACAGAAACGGACGCGAATCGACTCTCTAAGCTCTGTACCATCATTGCTCCCGATGCATCGTGAGACGTGTGGAGCATTAGGAGCCGCTTTTGGGGCAGACAGCGGGCGGAATTATGGCGAATTCGGGCAAGCGGCTCAACGCCTCCATGCTGGGTGCCTTGCGTATCCCTGGCCGCATCCTCTTTTCAGTGAAAAATTTGATCTCGAAGAGGGGCTCTGGGATTTTTTGCCGCCCTTTGAAACAGCAAAAGCCCAATCCACGCGCACCAACTGAACCAAGTAACGAAAAGCGCCCGTTGTATGAGGCCGTAGATTGGCTTTACGTAAGTCCAGATCGGGCACACCGCCTATCCGAAACAAAGATATTGGGCGGATTCACCACGCCTGAACTCAATGAGCGACTTGTGCACAAACTTCTTGTTGAGGGCCACTATGCACGCCACGCCGCCCAATTGCGCAAGCGAATTCTGCGGCATCGGATCCGGATCTGCCGATTCCTGGCAACCCAAGGTATCGAGGTCCTCGGTGAAAGCGGAGACGGTCTATTTGTTTGGGCAAACATGCGAACAGACACCAATGAACTGGCGGCAATCTGCAGCAAGCATGGATTATTACTGGCTCCGGGCAGCCTATTCTCGCCGCGTCAGGAACCTAGTGATTGGATGCGAATCAATGTGACGACCTCGGTGGACGATATACGCGCGACTCTCGCGAAGCACGAGTAAAGCGCAAGAAGAACCGCGATCAAGCTTCCGCCGGGCAACGACACAACTTCGAAGTCGACGTTCGCGCAGACGTCTTGGATGACAGCGCCAATCCGCACTGTTACTTCAATAAACTGTTTCATCGCTCATTCTCCAATCGCGAGCTCTCCGTTCCGTTGCAAGTATCAACCCTTGTCGTACTCGTCGTGGCGCCGCCACCAAATGCCCGCCTCGTTGCGGCCCTTGGATCCACGGTCGAGCCACTGGTACGCGCCCCAGAGGGCATCGAGGCCGCGCGCATAGGTGGAGTAGGTGTGATAGACCGCTCCGTCCTCCAGCACGAACGCGCTCATACCCGGCCGATCGCGCGTGTAGGTGGGCGCATCGGTTCCGCACATGGCAGCGAACTTAAGAACGGGTTCCGGCGCATTTTTCGCATCCATCGCGTTGCCACTGCGCCGGTAGTTGTACTCGATGCCGGCCGCCTGCTCTTGCTCTGTGAATGAGACACTGAAGTCGGAGTTGAACTCGTTGTTGAACGAAGAGCCCCAGGGAAATGTCCATCCCATACGCCGCTTGTAGGACTGCAGCTTCGCGAGCGGCGCCCGCGAAATTGACCACAGCATCACGTCATGGTTGGCCAGGTGCACGGCGAAGCCGTCGAAGCCGTCAGCGATCATTGAGCACGACGGGCAACCGGCGGTGTAGTCGGGCCCAAACATGAAATGATAGACGAGAAGTTGTGAACGCCCCCGGAAGAGGTCCGCCAGCGAGGTGCTGCCTTCGTCGGTGTCGAATCGATACTCCTTGTCAACGCGCACCCACGGCAACGCCTGCCGCCGCCGCGCCAGTTCATCACTGCGCCGCGTGAGCTCCTTCTCCGCCTCGAGCAGTTCGAGCCGCTCTCCCAGCCACTCTTTTCGCGTCCCGGTCCTGTGCTTGATCATCGCCCGTCCTCCTGCTGATTGGTGACGAGTTAGATTAGGCGCTGGTACCCTCGGGGTGGGAGTTACAAGTGTGGCGGGATTTTGAAGTCGCTATCAGACAGGCGAGTTCGAGGAAGGGCGATGGCAGTTCACGCAGGATTGTAGACGGCGAACCTATTCCTCGCAGGCGCGACCGCCGGTATCGAAAGTCGTATCGTCCTCGATGATCCGGCCACCGCTAAATCGGAAGAACGTCATCAACTCAAGGCGAAAGTCCGCTCCCGGAGCGCGGCTTGAACTTACGAAGCGTACTGCGGCGCGGTCGCGTTCAATGATAATCGTCTCCACATGATCTCGAATATCAGGGAAAGCGCGGAACATTGCTCCGTATGTCCGGGTTACGTCCGCTCCGGTACGCGGTTTACAAAAATCCGAGGAGGTGAGGCGGGCATTCGGGGCATACAGCGCCTGCAAAGCAGCGACATCATGCCGGTTGAAGGAATCGAATAGCTTGGCAATGATGGCCCCTGGGGCACTCATCATCGACATCGACAGAAACAACGCGGGAATTGCCATCAGGCGGGCCTCTCTTTGAGCGGCAGAAGGATATCCGTCATCAGTTCCTCGACGGGCGTCTGATCCGGATCATTTTGGAAATAATGGAATACCGGGAAGTCTGCCGGCTCCCGACCGGACCTCAGAAGCCATTCACCCACGAGATACTGAGTGGCTGCTTCCAGGCCGTCATAGGATCCGAAGTGCCGCAGGCAAGCATACTCGCCTGCGGGCAACCGAAGAGCCCGGAAAGGCAGCGGGGCACTTGTGACGCCAAGGGCGAGACATGCATCGTAACGAAGCTCGTCTTCGGCCACGCTCGCGGGATCGTCCAGCGGAATTCCGTAAATACCCTGCAGGTCCTTCAAGGTGTCTGTTGCTTCGGCCCAGGACCAGACCTGTCCAAATGTCGCGTTCAGTTCACTGTACGGTTTGCCTTCGCGTCGAAGCCCAACAACCATGATGTCGCCGCGTCGATCAACTGCTACGTTCATGTCTCGGGCTCCCTTTTCGGCGACGGATGGTTGAGAGTCGCGGTGCTCGCTCGGGGTGAGCCCGGTATGACGCCGAAATGCTCGAGCGAAGCTCTGTGGCGTGCCAAAACCAAGCGCCGTGGCCGTTTCCGTCACGCTTGCGTCCTTAGCCCGAAGCAACTCCTGAGACGCTTCCATCCGCAGACGCAATATCGTCTGGCCGACGGTCTCGCGCGTCAACGCTCGCCAAATCCGATGGAAGTGAAATGGGGAGACTGCAGCGGCGGAAGCGAGCTCTGCCAGCGACGGCGGGTCATCCAGTCGCCCTGAAAGCAGGGAGGCAGCGCGCTCGAACCTTCGCCTCCATCGGTCAAGCATGTCCTCATCCACCTCAAGCCTCCACTGTCGTACGTCGTCTTTATACGCTTCTGATTCAAAAGCGCGGTCCATGGCTTGCTCTTTTTCGTCGGCATGCCGAATAAAGCGGCGGTCGCGTCCGCAGCGCTGGCTTGCAGCCCCAATGATGGTCAGCCCCTAAGACGCAAGTTCCTTCAACGCGTGTACCAAGGTGTCAAGATCGGCAGTTGACGTATATACCTGCGGCGTCACGCGCACTCCGTGAACGCCCGCGCCATCGATGGCGACGGTGTATACCTTGTACTTCTCCAGAAGAATGCGCGCGAGATCGGCCGGCGTCATGCCTTGCACGCCGACATTCGCGATGGCACAGGACCGTTTGGCATCGGTCGGGGTGTTCATTACTATCTTCCGGAAGTCTCGTACCCGTCCGGTCCAGTACTGCTGTAGATAGCGCAGTCTTGCCTCTTTGCGCGCACCGCCAATCATCTCGTGGAACGCGAGAGAGCGCTCGATCGTCAGATCGGTATGCACCGGATGCGTGCCGGTATGATTGAGTTTTCGAATATCGCCGGCGTGTACGCTTTCGTCACCATAAATTGGCCAAAGTTTCTCAATGCGGTCGCGCCTTACATAGAGAACTCCCGCGCCGAGTGGTGTAGCCAGCCACTTGTGGAGCGAGGCCCCGTAATAGTCACAGTGCAAGTCGGGAAGTCGATAATCGAGGTGGGCGAAGGTGTGCGCAGCGTCGACCATTACCGGTACGCCATGCGCGTGAGCCATATCGCAAATGCTGCGCACCGGCAAGATGTGCCCGGTGATGTTCACCATGTGGGGTATCATCAGCAATCGCGTCTTCTGGGTCAGCGCGTTGGCGTATACATTCACGATCTCATCGTCCGATTTCGGGTTCATCGGGATATCAACGAATCGATTTAGCAGCCCAAAGCGTCGCGCCTGTAATTTAAACATGTCAATCATCGAGCCATAGTCTTGGTTGGCGAGGACCGCTTCGTCTCCTGGTTTCCAGTCGAATCCGCCGATCACGGTGTCTAGCGATTCGGTGGTATTGCGAGTAATGATCAACTCCTCGGGCGAGCATCCCGCAAAGGCAGCGAGCCTTCCTCGGATCCGAAGCTTGTCATCGACTTGCCGCGTGCGCATATAATGCGACGCTTCCAGGTTGACCGAGCGCACATTGTCGATGAATGCATCGAGCACCGGCTGGGGTTGGAAGCAGTAGTAGCCGTTCTCCAGATTGATATAGTCGCCTGTCAGCCGGAACTGGCCTCTTACTGCAGCCCAGAACGCCTCGTCCTCGGCGACCGCGGTAACCGGCTTCGTTGCGTACTGCGCCAACAGGCTGGGGCCGAACATCAAGCCTAAAGACGCACTACCGGCTGTACTCAGAAAACGGCGTTTGTTCATTCTTGAGTCTCCTTGAATTTCTGAGTGTGTTCCGAATCGGGATCCAAACGCAATGACGACCGTTCACGGCCCAAAGCTGACCGTCCGACATTAATCCGCCGCAACTCGCCGGGGTGGATGTGTAATCCGCACACACGATCCCACTCTATGGGTCGACAGGAGTCAGAACCATGCGCATTTCAATCCTGGCATTCGCACTAGCTGCGATGCTTGCCGCGCCGAGCTTTGGCGCGCACGCCGACACGTCAACAGATGTTCCAGGAACTATCATTCGAGGCCGCAGCGTTGTTCATTACGGTGATCTCAATATTGAAACTGAACAGGATGCCAAGATCATGCTTCAGCGAATCGAACGAGCGGCCAAGAAGGCATGCGGTGGTCACGCTACCTTTAGTACCTATACCGGATCATTGGACCACACCTTTGAAGAATGCCGCGGCGAAGCCATTCAGCGAACCGTGAAACAGCTCGGCGCACCCATGGTGACGCGCATCTATTCCGCAAGGCCGCGGGCATCGTGGTATCGCAGCTCGCGGTAATGGCCAACCGGACGTGATTGTTGGATTTCGACCGTTTCCGGGTGCCTTTCGACCGTTCGCCACGATTCGGCAGTCGGCAGGGCCGAACGCCGTATAATTTGCCGCCCACATGAACGACGCCGAACAACCGATCGCGCAACAGAAGTCGCAGCTGGTCTACTGGATTCTTCAGCTGGCGGGTTGGGGAGTGATTACCCTGGGTCGCTTCATTGGCGGCGTCACCGTGCTTGATCTAGCTTGGCCGCGCCTCCTGCTGGAGTTGCTGCTGGTCAACACGGTGGGGTTGGTGCTCTCTCATTGGCTGCGCGATTACGTGCGGCGCAATCGATGGCGCGCGCTGCCGATTCGCAAGCTAGCCTGGCGGATCCTCGTTGCCTCGTTCGTGTGCGGCACTCCCATCGGCATAGTGTCGCAATTCACCTACTTATCGGCATTGATGGAACCGGAGTCCTTTCTCAGGGAGTACGCTCCGGCTTTGCAATTCCAATTGGCATTGCCGGTCGCCGTCGCCTTCGAGATTGCCAATTGCGCCTTTGTTTTCATTGCCTGGCTCACGATTTACTTTACCGCGATCGCACTGCGCGAGCACCGTTCCGCGCAACTCAAGCAGTCCGAACTGGCGGGTGCGCTGCAACTGGCCGAGCTTCGTCTCTTAAAATCCCAGCTCAATCCGCATTTTCTGTTCAACGCTCTCAACACGGTGCGTTCGCTCATCGCCGACAATCCCGCGCGTGCGCAAAACGCAGTGACGCACCTGGCCAACACGCTGCGTTATACCTTAAGCTCGCGACAAGATGAGCTGGTCACGGTGTCGCAGGAATTGGACATCGTCGCGGATTACCTGGAACTGGAGTCCATGCGTCTCGAGGACAGGCTACGCATCGAGATTCATGTTCCTGAAGACGCCCGAGGGGTGCGTATCCCGGTGATGCTGCTGCAAACCCTCGTGGAGAACGCGATCAAGCACGGAATTGCCGAATTGCCTTCAGGCGGGCTCTTGCGAGTCTCGGCCGTCCTGCAAGATGACATGCTCATTCTGCAGGTTGAGAATCCGCGACCGGCGGCGCCCACACGGGTGGCGCATGAAAGCGTCGGCTTACGTAATGCCCGTGATCGATTGCGTCTCCTGATCGGCCCGAGCGCGAGTCTGGATTTGGATCTTTCGCGGCCGGCAGTCGCCACAGCGCGTTTGCGCATTCCGCTGCAACAATGAAGGCGCTGATCATTGATGATGAGCCGCCGGCGCGCCGTGAGTTGCGGCGCTTGTTGACCGACTTCGCGTGGGTTGAGGTGGTGGGCGAGGCCGGCAATGTCGGCCAGGCCGAGGATCTGGTGGCATCGCTCGGGCCGGAACTGCTCTTTCTCGATATTCAAATGCCGGGAGGTACCGGCTTCGATCTACTGGCACGCCTCGAGGACCTGCCTCAGGTCATTTTCACCACCGCCTACGATGAGCATGCGGTGCGGGCATTTGAGGTCGACGCGCTCGACTATCTGCTCAAACCTATCGATCCGGCGCGCCTCGCGGAGGCTTTGGGTAGAGTCAAAAGCGCTCGAGCCGCGCGAACGCCGCAAGCCGACAAGGTACTGGAGCAGATCTTTGTCCGCGACGGCAGCCGGTGCTGGTTTGTGCCGCTTCGAGAAGTACGCCTGCTGAGCTCGGAGGGCAACTACATTCGGTTGTCGTGGGGAAAGGTAAACCCCTTACTTGGTCGCGCATTGGCAGCGCTCGAGCAACGCCTCGATCCGAATCGCTTCTTCCGCGCCAATCGCCGGCAAATCATCAATCTGGAGTTCATCGAAAATGTGGAACTTGGTGTGAATGGGCGCCTGCACGCGCAGCTTCGCGACGGTCCCGAAGTGGAGATTTCTCGCCGGCAGGCGCGCTTGTTCAAGACCAAGATGAGCATTTGAGAGCCAGCTCTACGCACGCAAAACTGCGCTTACCGACCTGCGCACATTCAAATCAATGTGAAGTTGCCGGTGCCCCAAGTATGTGCGTCAGTGTGTCCCGTTGGTCTTGTGCCCGGGAAAGGAACAAAGTGACCTGCTGTTCATTCATGCAGGATTCGGATACGAAATGCGTGCCAATCGGGGCCCCGGTCTTACAGAAGTGCGTCGTACCGTTTGCTATCTTGATCTTGAAACCCGCGTTTCGAGCCGATCTGAGAATGTCGGCGGAAGGACCTCCGTTCACTACGATCGTGGTCAGTGACGGTGGCTTGTTCTCCGCCGGCGGCGACGAGATGCTCGCCGCCACCGGCGGGTTGGGCGTTGATGGATGATTGCCTGGCGACACGGCCTCCGCCTTCGGCACCTGCTTCGCCTGCGGTTGTCCGGATTGCACCGCAGCTGCGTCGTCGGCGTGCGGTTCTTGGGCGCGAACGACGCTGAAGACCGCGAACGAAGCTAGGATGAAAAATAATGCGTTCCACGATCGATGCGACATATTTGTGGCCCCTCGATTCGGACGATACCAGCATTACCGGCTGATGGATCGTAACATGCCGGCTCTCTAGTGCGCGATCGGATTTCCAGGGCGCTGGCTGCGTGGGATTGCGATCATGCAACGCGTTATACTTGGTTGCGCTACGACGGGATGGGCGGGGATGTCAGTTTTGAGTCATAGGTGGAATCCTGCCACGCTTAGGGCGAATTTTTCCGCAACAATGCCGACGCGATTTGCTTTGCTGATGTTCATCTGCGCGATCGCCTCCGCAGCGCCTCCGGCGTCGCCGCCGATCGACATGGTGCAGGCGAAGGCCGCGTTCGCGGAAGCGGAGGCGGTTTCCGACAAGGAGGGTGGGCGCCTGTGGGGTAAGAAGCTCTATGGCGGCCTGTTCTTTGTCGATCCCGAAACGCGAGCCGTCGTTGCCAATGAACCGGACTCCGGCGGCGTCCTGCACGCGACGAATGGCGTCTACGTCGGCACGCTGCCGCAAGAAATCATCGTCTCGAACGCGCCAATCGAATGGCAAGGTAAGCGCTGGACGATGCTCATGTGGCCCACCCTACCCAGCGACACGATCGACCGACGGATCACTTTTGCCCACGAGTTATTTCACCGCATCCAACCGGGCCTTGGTCTCATGGCGCCCGATTCCCTCAACCTGCAGCTCGACACGCCGGAAGGCCGCCTATGGCTGCAGCTCGAATGGCGCGCGCTCGCCGCCGCGCTGATCGAACACGGACTTGGGCAAACCCAGGCCATCCGCGACGCGCTTGCTTTCCGCAGCCATCGCCACGAGCTATTTGCCGGATCCGGCAAGACCGAAGCCAGCCTGGAAATCGCCGAAGGCGTTCCCGAATATACCGGGACGATTGCCGGCGAACCTGACCGCGATTCCGCGCGCTGGCGTGCGATCGGTAAGCTCACCGATCCGGACCAAAGCATTACGTTCGTGCGCTCGTTCGCCTATACGTCGGGGCCACCTTACGGGCTGCTGCTCGATTCGCGCCTGCCGGGATGGCGCACGAAGCTCTCCGCGCAATCCGATCTAAGCGCGCTGCTTGCATCGACGCTACCGCCTCAGGCGGCTGTGTCAGCCGAAGCGCGCGCGCCCGTTTACGGTGCAGCCGCAATTCGCCTCGCCGAAACTGAGCGCGCCCAGAAGGCGAAGGCCGCAAAAGCGCGCTACCGCGCACGCTTGGTCGAGGGACCCACACTGCTCTTACCTGGTGGAAAAAAATTCGCTTTCAGCTTCAACCCGAGCACACTCGTTTCATTGGGTGACGCCGATACCGTCTATCCTACGTTCCACGCAACCGCCGAATGGGGCACACTGAATGTGACGGACGGCGTGCTGGTACCCACCGATTTCAGCCGCGCGACGGTGGCGGCACCCAAAGACACCAAAGGTCCGCATCTCGAGGGTCCCGGCTGGACGCTCGATCTTACGGCCGGGTGGGGCGTGGTGCCGGGGGCGAGAGCCGGAAGTTACACTGTCGCGAAGGAATGAGGCGGCCACACCATGACTACGCCGCCCCCGATAGCACAGGCTTCGCGCATACTGAACCTAGAAGGCGGCTGCAATTTTCGCGATCTTGGTGGCTATCGCGCACGCGACGGTCGGCAACTCAGGTGGGGCCGAGTGTTCCGCACCGGCGTCTTAAGCTATTTCACGCGCGCCGATCATGAGCACTTAAGTCGGCTCGGTGTACGAGTCATCTGCGATTTACGACGAGCCGAGGAGCGAGAGCTTGAGCCGACGCGCTGGCCTGACCCCAACACGCAACACTTGAGCTGGGAGGACGGCAGTGCGCCACCGACGATCCGCTCGGTTGCGGCGAATCATTCCCATCCCTACACCGCGGCGGGCATGCATGCGGCCATGATAGATTTGTATCGCGCTTTGCCTGCGTGGATGGCACCGCGACTACTCGGCTTCTTCTCGCGTATTGCGCGAGGCGAGGTACCGGTACTGGTGCATTGCGCAGCGGGTAAGGACCGCACCGGCATTGCTATTGCGTTACTCTTGGCGTTGCTCGATGTGCCGCACGAGACCATCGTCGAAGATTACTTATTGACCAATGCGTGCGGCATTCTGCAGTTCACTCTCGCGCAATACCATGAGCAACCGGGCGTGGCCACCGGGGATCATCCGCTGCTGACCATGCCGGACGACATTCGCAGTGTGTTGTTCGCCGCGCACGTCGACTATCTTAACGCTGCCTTCGATAAGATCGCCCACGACCACGGCGATATGCATCAGTTCCTTCGCAAGGAAGTCGGTGTCAATGAAGCTATGCGATCCAACGTGCAGGCGGCGCTACTGAGCGCGGGATGACCTGAGGCCCCATCGCTCGGTTGTTCAACATCAGCAAGCGTGGCAATCCACATTTGCGTGGTCGAGATCGGTCTTCATGCCGGCCCAACTGATGCGGGTAGATTCTTCGGGAGTGCCGCCGCCCTTCCAGTGCGTTTCGAGATTGACCGCATCGGAATAGCCAATCTTCGCGAGTGCGCGGAACTGGGCGGTCCAA
>Ga0210387_10001022_pt1 | contig 20815 bp, 20 predicted proteins | sample IncBWC7OmetaG_FD_160108 | JGI IMG/M metagenome (GOLD analysis project Ga0210387, IMG submission 160108) | Forest soil microbial communities from Barre Woods Harvard Forest LTER site, Petersham, Massachusetts, United States - Inc-BW-C-7-O ...
CGCGCGTCGCGGTCATGTACCTCGGCCGGATCGTCGAAGAGGCGCCGGCCACCGCGCTCTACGGTGACCCGATCATGCCGTACACGCGCGCATTGCTGTCCGCCGTCCCCGTCCCGGAGCCGTCGAGAGCCCGACAGCGCGTCGTGCTCCCAGGCGAGCCGCCATCAGCCGCTGCGCCACCGCCCGGTTGCGCATTTCATCCGCGCTGCTTGCACCCCCTGAAGGACGCGGAGTGCACTCGCGTCATCCCGCCGCTTGAAGAGAAGGCGCCGGGGCACTGGGCCGCCTGCCTCAAGGAACCCAAACGGTCATGAAAACTTTCTTCGGCCACCCGCGTGGCCTAGGCGTTCTCTTTGCCGCCGAGATGTGGGAGCGATTCTCGTACTACGGCATGCGGGCGCTGCTGGTGCTGTACATGGTGCACGTGCTCCAGTACCAAGATGTGCAGGCGACGCACGTGTACGGTCTCTACACGGGACTCGTCTGGTTCACGCCATTGCTGGGCGGTTGGCTCGCCGACCGGGTCTTCGGCACACGGAGCGCACTCGTCATCGGCGGCTCGATCATCGCGGCTGGGCATTTTGTGCTCGCCATACCGGCGACCTGGTCGTTCTATCCCGGCCTCGCGCTCGTCGTCATCGGCACCGGCTTGTTCAAGCCGAACGCATCGACGATGGTCGGTCAGTTGTACGAACCCGGTGACCGGCGACGCGATGCCGGCTACACGATCTTCTACATGGGCATCAACATCGGCAGCCTGTTCGCGCCGATCGTGTGCGGCTACTTGGGCCAGAAGGTCAACTGGCACTACGGCTTCGCCGCCGCGGGCGTCGGGATGGTTCTCGGCCTCATCACGTACGTGGCACTGCGAGACCGTTATCTCCCCGGTATCGGCATGGTGCCGGCGAAGCAGTCGGAGGCCATCGTTCACGCGCGCGTCCCGCTCACTCTCGATGAGCGCAGGCGCATTACCGCGATCTGGATCGTGTTCCTGTTCGCCGCCGCCTTCTGGGTCAGCTACGAGCAGGCGGGCAGTTCGCTGAACCTGTTCGCCGATCGGTACATCAATCTCCAGGTCGGCCATTTCTCGATCCCCTCGTCGTGGTTCCAAACCGCGCAGCCGCTCTACGTGATCATTCTCGCCCCGCTGTTCGCCATACTCTGGCAGTGGCTCGGCAAACGGAACCTCGAGCCATCAACCGCGCTCAAGATGGCGCTCGGCCTCCTGTTGGTCGGCGTGAGCTTCGCCTTTATGATCACCGCCGGCCACCAGACCGACGCGTGCCTCGCGTCGCATGCGGCGAACTGCGCGACCGTCTCGCCGTTCTTGCTGTTGGCGACCTATGGCGTCGGAGAGCTCGGCGAGTTGTGCCTCTCGCCGGTCGGACTGTCGTATGTCTCGAAGGTCGCGCCGACTCGGTTCGTTGCGTTCTTCATGGGCGTCAGCTTCCTGCCGATCGCCGTCGGCAGCTACGCGGGCGGGTGGCTCGCCGGGCTCGAACAGGGGATGTCGCACGGCACGTTCTTCACCATTTTCTTCGTGGTGTCGGTCAGCGCGGGCGTTCTGATGCTGTTCTGCGTACCCGTGCTCAAGCGACTGACGGCGTCGGTCAAGGATAGTTGAAGATGGAGCCGGGCACGACCGGTTCGCGGGCGCGGGCGAGGTCCTGGGGCTCTTGGTAGAACGTGTAGGAGGTGTACGAGAACGTCTGCGTCGTGAACCGGAACTCGACGCCGTGCACGTGCGGCTCGTTCGTCACCGGGAATGCGACGTCGAAACGCCACATGCGGCGCGACCGTGGAGGGATGGCGACGAAGAGGCTCAAGCCGGTCGAGAACGTGAATGGTGTCGAGACGCCGAACGGCGTGTCTTGCGCCCATAGCTTTCCCGCATCGACGAACGGCCCGACGCCGATCTGCGCCAGTTGGCGGATCGGTGGCAGGGCGAAGTGATACTCGAAGCGCGACACGCTGCGCTCGCCGCCGGCGTCCTGTGAGAGACGATAGCCGCGGATGCCACCGCGGAAATCGGCGAACCCGAGCTGAAATGGGATGCGCTGTCGGATGCCGAGGCCGTACTCCTCGTCAAGGATGAAGACCTGGTTGCCGGCGGGCTTGTAGTACGCGGCCCAACGACCGCTGACGAGCATGCCGTCCCACCCGTGCGTGACGTCGTTCTCGCGACCCTCGCCCTGCGCTTGCAGCCCGGTGAACCATTGAGTCGTGCCGGCACCGAAATAGACCGCCGAGCTGACGAACGTGTCCTCGCCGCGTGTGCCGAGCGCGGAGAGGCCGTGGCCGAAGAAGGTGCCGAACTGGAAGCCGCGCCGGAGGTCTTCGTCGCCGCTCAGGACGTCGAAGCCCGAGACACGCAAGAAATCGACGTCGCGGAACCCCCAGAGGATGTTGACGCGACCGCTCTGCGTCACGTGCGCGAATCGATTGGTGAGCTCGGGCGCCGTGGCCGAGACCGTGTCTTTGATCAGACCGGAGTCGGTGAGCGCGACCGGCGTGCGGGAGACGACCTCGCGTTCCTGAGAGAGCGAGAGGCCGAACAAGCTGAACTTGCCCGGCGCGCCGACGCGCACGATCCCGCCGACCTGCCAGTAGCTGCGCGTGTAATCCACCGCCGGTATATCGAAGTTGTTCGGGAACGTCGGGCTCTGGAATCCGTAGAACACGCGTTGAGAGCCACCTGAGACCACCCACGCGGCGCGCTGGAGCTCGGACAGGAATGGGTGCGTTAGGCCGACATCCCACAGGCCGCCCTCGGGCTGGCGAATCGCGTCGACTTGTAGGCGATAGGGCTTCGCCAGGAAGTCGTAGTCGATTAGGCTCGCGGCGTAGCGGTCCCGATAGAACTGATAGTAGTGCCAGTCGGCGCTGGCTTGGATTCCCTGCCCTGCCAGGTTGCCTTCGCCGAGCAACAAGCGCGTCACGTATGGGCTACCGCTCTGCGCGTTGAGGCCCGCGAGGAGCCCGATTTCGTCGACGGTGAAGACATCGATCCGCACGCCGCCGTTGCCGTCGTCGTACGCGCTCACACGGGCCTCGGCCAGGAACGGCTGGGCGCGGAGCACGCGCTCGGATTCCTCGAGGCCGATACCGGTGCAGGGGTCGCCGACGTGGACGAGCAGGAAGCGTCGGATCACTTTCGCGCGGGTGGTCGCGTGCAGGCTCGTCGCGCGGCGGGCGATCCACCGCCACTGACCCGTGAGGCCCGCGAAGTACGGGGACTGGGGGCGGATGTCGATCGCCGAGATCACGTGGCCCTCGCAGGCCACCGCGCGGGCCGCATCCTGCGCCGCGGCGCGCGTCACGGCGCGCGTCGAGTCCTGCGCGGTCGCCTGGACAGCGGCGGCCACCAGGGCGACCGCGACGACACGAGGCATGCGGATGCGACTACTTCCCCATGCGACGCTTGAGCTCCGCCAAGCGAAGTTCGGCATCCAGCTCTGCCGCTGAACTGCGCTCGACGCCGGGCGCCGTCGGCGCGCCGGGGGGCCGAGCGCCGGACGCGGCGTACTTGAGCTCGAGCGTCATTTCCGCGACTTCGCGCTCGGCCAGCGCGAGCTCCGCTTCCTGGGCGCCGAACTTGCGCTCGAGCACCGTGCACCGCTCCTGGTGAAAGAGCTCGAACTTGGCGGCGACCGTCACGGTCTCGGCGTCCCCAATTTGCTGCGCGAGCTGTTTCCGCCGCGTACAGGTGGCGAGCTCGATGCGCTCCTTGTCGAGCCGCGCACGCACCTCGACGAGCCCATCGCGCATGGCGCTGACGCCAACGCGAGCGTGGACGAGCGTGTCCTTCATAGCCGCGACGACCTCGCGCCGCTCGTCTGCCGGGAGCGATCCATCGAGGAGACTCTGCCACGACCGCCGTAAGTGCTCGAACATCGGGCCTTACGATATATTCCAGTCGTCATGCCCCGCCACCCCCTCGTTGCAGTCACGGCCACGACCCGAATGGACAATGGGTTGGTCCGCGTACGCCTCAGCGTCGCGTATCTCACGTCGCTCGACGGCGCAGGTCTTACCCCGATCGTGGTCCCGCCGTTCGCCGGCGGCGATCGCTGCGCCGACCGCGACGCGATCCTCGATGTCGTGTCGGGCCTCGTGCTCACCGGTGGCGAGGATGTCGATCCCGCGCGGTACGGCGCCAAGCCCCATCCGCGACTGAGCACTGTTCATGCCGAGCGCGATGCGACCGAGCTGGCGTTCCTCGAAGGCGCGCGCGAGCGGTGCATGCCCACGCTCGCCATCTGCCGTGGGATTCAGGTCATGAACGTCGGCCTGGGAGGGACGTTGATTCAAGACCTCCCGAGCCAGCATCCGAGTGCCATCGCGCACGATGGCGACGGACCTCGGGCCGAGCGGACGCATACGGTCGCGCTGACGCGCGAGTCGCGTCTCGCGCGCGCGGTGGGACGTGACGAGATCACCGTCAATTCTTTTCATCACCAGGCAGTGGATATACCAGCGGCACAGGTGCTGGTGACGGCCACGGCGAGCGACGGCGTCATAGAGGCCATCGAGACGCCCTTGGCTAACCCGTGGTGGGCGCTGGGGATACAATGGCACCCCGAGAACTTGACCGGCGGCCCGGAGCCATGGGATCGGCAGTTGTTCGAGGCTTTTGCCGTCCAAGTACGCGAAACTCCCGCGGGCGGCAGGTCGTAATATTCATATACTATGGTGACAATCGTACTGGAGGGCGTCTTGTTCGTCGCGCTGCTTGTGACGACCGGCGCCCTTCTCTATTTCGTACTCATGCAGTTTACCCCACTCGGGGTTCGCGTTCGACAGGGCCGGAACCGCCGGCTCATCGAAGCTGCGGCGGCACGCGTGTGCTCGATTCATGGGCCGCACGCGGACACGGACATGGTCCGGTTGCCCAGCGGTGAGCGCATATGCCCCGAGTGCTACTCGGAGATCGTTCATGACTAGCTCGATGGCGGGACGCATGCATTCCGTTGGGATCGACCCAGGCGCCGTGGGGCGCATCGGGCGATGGATCGCGCTCGTCGTTGGGGTCTTGATCCTCATCCCGCTGATGACCACGACCGCGAAGTACATCAGCCCCGGGCATGTGGGGATCGTCATCCACCGCCTGAACGGCGGCGGCGTCGACCCGACGGCGCTGGGCGCCGGGTTGCACCTGAGGAATCCGTTGACGACCGAGATCGTCGAGTACCCGACGTATATGCAGACGCTCGTACTCACGAAATCGGCGAACGAAGGCTCGATGAACAACGATGAGATCAACGTGAACAGTGTCGAAGGGCAGCCGTTGTCGCTCGATGTCTCTATGTCGTTCCAGCTCGACCCGGCGCACGTGCCGCAGCTCTACACGACGTTCCGGACCGACATCGAGACGATTCAGCATGGCTACATCCGTCAGGCGATCCGACAGGCGCTCCAGGAGGTGGTCGGCCAGGAGAAGATCGCCGATATTATCGGGCCGAAAAAATCGGAAGCGACGGCGAGAACCCAACAGTTGTTGGAGCAGCGCCTATCTGTCTATGGCGTCGACGTCAAGCAGTTCACGATCAATGAGCTGAGGGCGCCACCGTCGGTCGTCGAGGCCATCAATCAGAAGAACGTGATGCAGCAGCAAGCGTTCACCGCGCAGAATGAGCTGCAAAAGAACACGTTTCAGGCGAGCGGCGACTCGATTAAGGCCATCGGACACGCCAAGGCCATCCTGGCCGAGGCGGAAGCGCAGGCGAAAGCCAACGACTTGCTCTCGCGGAGCATCACGCCGACACTGGTGCAGTACGAGATGGCGAAGCGCTGGAATGGGCAAATGCCAATGGTCAGTGGGTCGGCGATGCCCATGATCCAACTGCCCAAGCAGTAAGGTTTAGCTCAGGAGCTTCCAGCGCGCCTCATCGCGGACTTGCCGCATGAGTCGCTCGGGCGAGTACCGGTTCGCGAAGAGCGTCCGGTCACTGACGCGGTTGAGCGCGACCCGCAGGAGCGGGAAGCGCTCGGCCGCTGCCGAGTAGAGCGTGGCGAGGCCATGCTCGGTGGCGAGCCGGTGGTCGGCGGCGAGTTGATAGCCGCGCCGGCCGACTTCCTCGAAATAGTCGAGATCCGGAGCCCCCCGACGATGGTGGCGACCAGCGATAAACTCGGGGAACATGCCGGAGAGCCACAACGCGTAGTTGCCGAGGTGGGCGCGGACCAAGAAGGCGCGCTGCGCATCCGGCCCGTCGACCGCGCCGAGCAACCCGGCGACCGTGTCGTAGTACTCGTCGTCGGACTCGCCCACCCGATTGGCTCGCTGCTGCAAGCCGAAGTGCAGGAGGATCGACGCGACGTAATCGGCGAGCACGCGGTCGGACTCACCGACGGATTGCATGGCGTGGCGCACGAGGACGTAGGCAAACAACGGATACGAAGCGCACGCCCCCTGGCGTGACTCGAGGAGCCCGGTCAGCAACCGTGGATCATCGAGCAGCACATCGAGTCCTTCGTCACGCAGCAGACCCTCGGCGCGCTCATACTCGCCGGCATTCCCGCGCGCGATCAATCGCAGGACCAACTGCGCATCGTCCCGCCGCAACGCCCGCCTCACATCGGCCACGATCATATCTCTCTCCTATAACACAAAACGTACCAAAAGACCATCACCTGATTTGTCTCTTAGCACTCACCATGGACGGCTGCTCAACGGGCCGGGTCTCCCGGTTCGCGAGCGCTGTCCCAAGGTTGAACATCAGGAGATCGACGTGCGCGAGCTTGTCGTAGTCGATTTTCGCCGGTTTGTCGGTGACCCGGTGATAATCGGCGTGCAAGCCGCTCGTGAAGAAGACGATCGGGACCCCCTTTCGGGCATAGTTGTAATGGTCCGACCGGTAGTAGATCTGTTCGGGATGGGTTGGCGAGTCCCACTCGCGGTTGAACGCGAACGGGTGCGCGAGCGCGCGATCCACGGAATCCACGATTTGGCCGAGGATGCGGCTCTGTCCGCGCGGCGCGGCCGCGGGTCCTACGATGTAGAGCGAATCCGGGTTATTTCTGCCGATCATGTCCGCGTTGATCTGCGCCACGATCGAGTCGATCGGCACGGTTGGGTGCTCGGTGAAATAGGCCGAGCCGAGGAGTCCCTTCTCCTCTCCCACGTGCCAGACGAACAGAATGGATCGGCGCGGCGGGGTTCTGGCCGAGACGAATGTCCGCGCCAGCGCCAATAAGGCGACCGATCCGGAGCCATCGTCGTCGGCGCCGTTCGCGATCGAGTCGCCGTGCTCCGGTGCAACCACGCCGAGGTGATCGTAGTGGGCGCCGAACGCAACGTATGTGCGGCGTAAAGCAGGATCCGAGCCGGGCACGATGGCGACGACGTTGTACGACGACACCGGCTCGCGACGCAACTCGACGTGTCCCGTAAAATGTCGGCCGCGGAGCACCCGTGGCGTGCCATCACCAGTCCAGCCGGGAGGAAGTAGCGGAGAGCCCGCTGAGGGGCGGCCGATCAAGATCATCGGCACGGGTCGCTCTCCGTCGGGCAGCACGGCCGGTGAGGGACCCGCCAGCTCCAACGAGCGGCTCAACGCTTTCGAGATGCGCGCGCCGACGTCGCTCGACGCACCCGAGAGCAAGATGATGATGCCCGCCGGATGCATTGGAATCAGTCGCTCCAGTCGGGCGGTAATCGCCGACTCGGACTCGAGCGCCGCGCGTTCGTTCGGCGGCGTGCGCGCCGGTGCGCCGTTCACCACGACGACCACGTGCCCTTTGATGGGCACTTTCGTGAAATCGTCGCCGACGCCGTAGCCGGCGAACACAAGCGCCCCTTCGGCGTTGGCTTTCGGCGGCGGCTCGTCGCCACCGATGTCGAGGATCGGCACGACATCGATCATCGGCAGCAGCGTCATCGTCCGCGCCGGTGTCGACACTGTGAAGCGGGTCTCGCTTCCGAGCGCCGGGTGTACGAGCGGCACGCGTTGGTAGAATCCGCTGTCGCCGGCGCCGGTGAGCCCGAGCGCGGTCAGCCGAGAGACGAGAAAGGCCGCGGCGCGCCGCTCATCGTTCGTGCCGGTCTCGCGGCCGCGAAACGAGTCCGACGCGAACACCGTGAGATCGCGTCTGAGCTCGTCGGCCGTCGGCACGGAGGACGCAGCTGTGGCCGGCTCGAACGGGCTTGGGCTCGGCGTGGGGGGCACCGTACCGCAGCCCGCCAGCAGGACCGCCAGTCCGAGATATGGCTTTCCCATACTACTCTGACTGTTGGCACGCCTCCTTGTAAACGGCCAACGAGCGCTCAGCGGTTCGCTGGACGGAGAATTCGCGGACTTTTTGACGCGCTGCCTGTTTGATCCTTTCCGCCAGGCCGGCGTCGGAGAGCAAACGGGCGATGGCCGCGCCGAGGGCCGGTCCGTCGCCGACCGGCGCGAGCAGTCCACTGACGCCGTCCTCGATGATCTCCGGGATCCCGCCGGCACGTGTCGCGGCGACGGCGCCGCCGAAGGCCATCGCGTCGAGGAGGACCGTGCCGAGGCCTTCTTCGCGCGAGCTCAAGGTGACGACATCGGCCGCCGAGATCAGCGCGTCGGCGTCTTGGCGATAGCCGAGCACGTGGAGAACGTCTCGCAATCCCGCCGCGCGCACGGCGGCAATCACCTCGGCCGAGAGATACCCGTTGCCTACCAGGAGCGCGCGAAGGGCTGGGACTTCTTTGCGCGCGGCTCTCACCGCTCTGACGAACGTCAACGGGTCCTTGTGATCCACGAGCTGCGCCACCTGTACGACCAGAGGCGAGCCGGGCGGCACGCCCAGCGTCGCCAGCACTGTTGGAGACGCGGGGGTCACGCTACGATCGAGATCGATCCCGCTCGGGATGATGGTTATCCGCTCGGGCGAGATGCCACTCGATCGAAGCGCGGTGGCGACCGCGGATGAGATGGCGATGATCGCCTTCGCACGAGCGTACTTCCAGCGGGTACCGGGGTTGCGTCGCAACAGAAAATCCACGCGCCGGGTGACGACCAACTGAGCGCGCGTGCCAAGTGTCGCGAGAGCACCCAAGCCGACCGCGTGTCCGCTGTGAGCGTGCACGATCTGCGCGCCGGTGCGACGGATCAGGCGACGCAGGGCGAATACCGCGACCGGGTCGAACTCGGAGAATGGCCGCAGCGGGACTACATCGAGGCCGAGGGCCTGCGCGCGCACGGCCAGCGGCTCACCCGGTCGTGCCGCGAGAATGGAGTGGACGCCGAGGTCCTCGAGCGCGCCAGCGAGCCAGAGGGCCTGGCGCTGCCCGCCGCGCCACCCGCGTTCAGTGTCGACGTGCACAACCGTCAACCCATCGATAGAATGACGGTGCATGACGGTGGAAAGAATACTTCTTGTCTCGCTCGACAACCTCGGGGACCTGGTATTCGCGTCGGCCTTGCCGCCTGCGATCAGGGCGCGCTATCCACAGGCGACGATCGGCCTTTGGTGCAAGGCCTACACGGCCGACATCGCCCCATTGTTCCCCGATGTGAGCTGGACCACGGCCGCCGACCCGTTCTGGGACGATGCGCCCGGACGCTCCAAGGGACCCGTGGCCCCGTTCCTCGCCTCGATCCAGGATGTCCGCCGCCAGCACTTCGATGTCGCGTTGGTCGCATCGCCTCAGTGGCGTGTCGCCGCGGCGGTTGCCGTCGCGGGGATACCTATGCGGATCGGCCAGCACCGCAATTACAATCGTGGTCTCCTGACGGATTTATTACCGCCCGCCGACCGGGGTAAGCCCGTCGTCGCCGACCTGGGAGCGCTCCTGGTACCGCTCGGCATAGACCCGGTCGGCCTCACGACGTACCTCGACCCCGCGCCGTTGGAACCGTTGCGCCGGACGTATCGCAAGCAACTCGGCCCGCTTCCGATCGCCGTGATCAATCCGTTCGTGACGCTGTCACCCGTCGGCATCGACTGGACGATTTGGTGGGAGGTCGGGCGCCTGCTCGTCGAGCGGCGTTATACCGTCGTCTGGCACGGGACGGCTCCGCAGCTCGAGCACTTCCGTCGGCACATTTCCTACTCCGAGCCCAAGTGGCGGTGCTCCGATCAATTCTCGAGTGGCACCCTTCGCGAGGGGGCGGCGGTGCTGGCGAGTGCTGACGTCTACTTCGGGTGTGACTCTGGGCCGCTGCACCTCTCGGGCGCCTTCGGCGTCCCGACAGTTGGCGTCTACCCGAATGCGTCCAAGCTGCCCCGGTTCGCGCCTCAGGGCCGCGGTCCCTCGCGGATCGTCAGCGGCACGATCACGGCTGAGGCGATCGTCTCGGCGTTCGACTCTTTCCCGCGACACCTGACTTAGGTTTCGTGCGATGCTCTACATCTGCATTCCCGCGTACAACGAGGCGCCGACCATCGGGCTCGTGCTCTGGAGGATTCGGCGCGTCTTTCAGGAGTTTCCGCGCGACTTCGCGCTGGCGGTCTACGACGACGGCAGTACCGACGACACGGCTGAGACGCTCAAGCCCTATACGGAGGTCCTGCCGCTCACGATCCTCGGGGGCGGAGAGCGCGGACACCTCGGCTACGGCGCCGCGGTCGATGCGTTATGTCGCTGGGCGACGCAACGCACGCGCTACGCGCGGCGCGACGCCATGATCCTTATGCAAGGTGACTTCACGGATCAGCCCGAGCATCTCCCGGACCTCGTGAAGCGATTTGAAGGTGGGGCGGATATTGTCGTCGGCGAGCACCCGATCGATGCCAAGATGCCGCGAGAGGTGCGTCAGCTGAGGCGCGCGGCGGGTTGGTTGCTGCGACCGTTTGTCAGCGTGGACGGCGTCACGGATCCCTTCGGAACTTTCCGGCTGTTCCGGATCTCTGTCCTGCGCGACACGATCAAGCGCCTGGGTGATGGGCGGCTGGTCGAGCGGGACGGGTGGGCCGGGAATGTGGAGCTACTGCTGAAGACGGCGCCGGCGGCGCGGCGCATCGAGGTCGCACAGCTCGATGCGCGTTATGACCTGAGGTCTCGTGGGACCCGCGTCCGCCCGTGGGCGGACGCCGTGACGGTCTTCCGCTTCGGGAGTGCCGCGCGTGCGCTTAGAGCGTCGGCCCGCTGAACCGCTCGCGCAAGCGCCGGGCAGTTTCGGGACTCACGATGCGAATGATCAAGTACACAATGGCGCCGAGGATCGCGATCTTGAGCGCGAGGGTGGCTAGCCAAAACGCAATGCCGAGGATCGGGCCGAACAGGCCGAAGAAGAGCTTCAGCAGGAACAGCCCAGCCAGGGCAAACAGGCCGATGACGAGAATGGGACGTAGCATGGTACGGTGCTCCGAAACGGTGTCTGCACAATATACGTGCTTCCCGCGGCCGGAGTTTCAGTGATGGAAACGGCGGACGTCATCGTCGTCGGCGGTGGCGGAGTAGGCCTCGGCATCGCGCTCGCCGCGGCCGGAAAAGGGCTCTCTGTGGTCCTGGTCGCCGAGCATCGGGCTGGTGAGGCGTTTCCGGCGGCGGCGGGCATCCTGGCCCCGCCCTCTCTTGAAATGGTCGGCCGCGCAGAGGCTGGCCCAGAACACGCGTTCGCGGTAGCCGCGCGGGATCGATATCCCAGCTATCTCATCGAGCTGGCCGAGCAGTCGGGCATCGCAGTCCCGCTCAACCGGCTCGGGCTGCTGCACATTGTACTGGACGACGCTCGCGCCGCGGAACAGGCGGCCGTCGCCATCCCCGGCACGACTTGGCTCGATCGCCCTGCCCTGGCGGCTCTCGAGCCTTCGCTCGGTCACGCGGCCGGCGCGCGACTCTTCCCTGAAGACGGCGCCGTCAACAACGTCGTCCTGCTTCAGGCCCTGGAAATCGCCGTCGCTCGCTGCGCACGCGTACGCCAAGCGGCCAGTGCGGCGCGGGGCATCCGCATCGAGGCGCACGGCGTCAGCTGCGACCTCGGTGATGGTTGGGTTACGGGGACGCAATTGGTGCTCGCCGCGGGGGCTTGGAGCCCGCTCATCGAGGGCTTGCCCCGGCCGCTGCCGGTCGAGCCGCTGCGCGGCCAAATGATCTCACTTGCGGCGAGCCCGGTCAGACGTGTGGTGTATGGGGACGATGGGTACCTCGTGCCGCGGGGAGACATGACACTCGTCGGTGCGACGATGGAGCACGCGGCGTTCGATGTGTCTACGACGGCTGAGGGCGTGGCCGGGCTCAGGGCAGCTGCTGCCGAGTTGTGCCCGGCACTGGCGGTGCTTCCGGTCGCGAAGGCCTGGGCGGGGCTCCGTCCGGTGAGCCCGGACTTTCTGCCGATCATCGGCCGGGACCCGGATAGCCCATCGCTGATCTACGCCTGCGGGCACTCGAGAAACGGGGTGCTCATGGCGCCGCTGACCGCCGATTGTGTCGCGGCGCTGCTGGTGGGCGAGACACCGCCAACGAGTCTGGCGGCGTTCGGAATCGAGAGGTTTGGGCTAACCGTTGAAGCCGCTACGACAGGTTAGGCGAGCTTTCGGCCACGTATAGAAGCGGATAAAATAATAGCCAATGGTTGAAACGCTCTATCAGATCAGAAAGCCGGGCTGGCTCAAGGTCAAAGCGCCAGGCGGGCCCAACTATGCCAGGCTCAAAGGCCTGATGCGGGATCTAAACCTCCACACTGTTTGTGAGGAGGCCCATTGTCCCAATGTCGGCGAGTGCTGGGAGCACGGCACCGCGACGTTCATGATCCTGGGCGACGTGTGCACCCGCAATTGTCCGTACTGCGCGGTCGCCCACGGTCGCCCGCCCGCATACGACCTCGGCGAGCCGGATCGCGTTGCCGCGGCCGTGGCCGAGCTCAACCTCCGGCATGCCGTCATCACGTCGGTCGACCGCGATGACCTGCCCGACTTTGGCGCCGAGATTTTCGCGCGCACGATTCGTGGCATTCACGAGCGGGTGCCAGGCTGTTCGGTCGAAGTGCTCGTCCCCGACTTCCAAGGGAACGAAGCCTCGATCCGGACAGTGCTCGATGCCCGGCCTGAGATCTATAATCACAATACAGAGACGGTGCCTCGGTTATACAAGAAGGCCAGGCCCGGCGGTCGCTATCCACGCGTGATGGAAATTTTTCGTTTCGCGAAAGCCTATGCGCCGGATATCCCAACGAAGACGGGACTCATTCTCGGCATGGGAGAGACCACCGAAGAAGTGGTTGAGGTGATGAAGGACCTGAGAGAGCGCGATGTCGATATCCTCACGCTCGGACAGTACCTGAGGCCATCGAGCGAGCATCTGCCGCTCGATCGGTATTACACCCCCGATGAGTTCTCCGAGCTGGCGAGGATCGGTCGGGACATGGGATTCAGGCATGTGGAGGCCGGACCGCTCGTGCGGTCGAGCTACCACGCCTGGGAGCAGGTACAGGCCGCAGGCGTGTAATGGCAGCCAGAAAACGAAATGCCTCGGTGGCCGAGGCGCCGGCCCCTGTCGAGGCTGTGCAGTCTGACCGCGACCTGCACACGGAGCTGTTCAAGTCGATGCTCCTGCAACGTCGCTTCGAGGAGCGGTGCGCCGAGGCGTATGCGGTCGGGAAGATCGGCGGGTTCTCCCACCTGTACATCGGTCAAGAGGCCACAGGCACCGGCGCGATCTCGGTGCTGCGCGACGATGACTACGTGATCACGACGTATCGCGATCACGGCCAGGCGATCGCGCGAGGCATCGCGCCGAAGTCCGTCATGGCCGAGCTCTTCGGGCGAATCGACGGGGTGTCGCGCGGCAAAGGCGGCTCGATGCACCTCTTCAGCAGAGAGCACAACTTCCTCGGCGGCCACGGCATTGTTGCGGCGAACATCCCGCTCGCGACCGGCGTCGCGTTCGCGATCAAGTATCGCGGCGGCGACCAGGTGTGCCTGTGCTTCTTCGGCGAGGCCGCCGTGAATAACGGAGCGTTTCACGAAGCGCTGAACATGGCCGGCTTGTGGAAGCTGCCGGTGATTTATGTGATCGAGAATAATCGCTACGGCATGGGAACCGCGCTCGAGCGCGCCTCGGCCATCAACGACATCGCCGAACGCGCGAGAGCGTACGACATGCCGAAGGCTGTCGTCGATGGCCAGGACGTGTTGGCCGTACGCCAAGTCGTCGGCGAGGCGGTGCAGCGCGCGAGAACCGAGCAGGTCCCGACGTTGATCGAGTCGCGAACCTATCGTTTTATGGGACACTCGATGTCGGACGCGGTGAGCGGAACATATCGGACGAAAGACGAGCTGGAACAGTACCGCAAGCGCGATCCGATCACGGTCTTGAAAGACTATATGGAAGCCCACGGCGAGATGACCGACGAAGATGTGGCGCGCTACGATGCCGAGGCGCGGCAGACGTGCGAGGACGCCTGGCAGTTCGCCGACAAGAGTCCCGAGCCGCCGCTGGAGGCGCTGACGGAAGACGTGCTTGTCGACACGACCACCGATACGCTCACCTGATGGCGCTCATCACCTACCGCGATGCGCTCAATCAGGCGCTGCGCGAAGAAATGCAGCGCGACGATCGCGTCTTTCTCATGGGCGAGGAAGTCGCCGTCTATCAAGGCGCGTACAAGGTCTCGAAGGGACTGCTGCAGGAGTTCGGCGAGATGCGCGTGGTCGACACGCCGATCACCGAGCTCGGATTCGCCGGCGTCGGCGTGGGCTCGGCCATGGTCGGCTTGCGGCCGATCGTGGAGTTCATGACGTGGAACTTCGCGCTGTTGGCGCTCGATCAAGTGGTGAATGCCGCCGCGAAGATGCTGTACATGTCCGGTGGTCAGTACAACATCCCGATCGTTTTTCGTGGGCCCAACGGCGCGGCCCTCCAATTGGCCGCGCAGCACAGTCAGGCCTGGGAATCGTGGCTCGCGCACATCCCCGGACTCAAGGTCGTCGTACCGGGCACCCCCGCCGACGCGAAAGGGCTGCTCAAGAGCGCGATCCGCGACGACAATCCGGTCATCGTGCTCGAAGGCGAGATGCTGTATAACACGCGTGGCGAGGTGCCCGACGGCGAGCACGTCGTTCCGATCGGCGTCGCCGATCTCAAGCGAGAGGGCGACCACGCGACGATCGTGACAAGCGGCAAGATGGTGCTGGTGGCGATGCAGGCGGCTGACGCGTTGGCCAAGGAAGACATTCGGGTCGATGTTGTCGACTTGAGAACCGTCAGGCCAATGGACGTGGCGGCGATCGCGGCGTCCGTCAAGAAGACCAACCGGGCGGTTGTGCTCGAAGAAGGGTGGGAGCTCGCCGGCATTGGGGCGCAGGTCGTCGACTACATTCAGCGCGAGTGCTTCGACGACCTCGATGCGCCCGTGCTGCGGGTGCACCAGGCCGATACGCCGATGCCGTACGCCAAGAATTTGGAGCGCGCGGCGAAACCCGATGCGGCGAAGACCATCGCCGCGGTCAAGCGAGTCATGTACCGTGGCAACTAAGGTCGTGATGGAGGCGCTGTCTCCGACCATGGAGGAAGGGCGCCTCGTGCGGTGGCTCAAGCCCGAGGGCGCGAGCGTCGCCAACGGCGATACGCTGGCCGAGGTCGAGACGGATAAGGCGATCATGGAGCTCGTGGCGCGCGGCGACGGAGTCTTGCGGCGCCAGCTCGTGGCCGAAGGGGCGACTGCGCCCATCGGTACGCTGCTCGGCGTCATCGCTGCGCCGAACGAGGACATCGCCGCGCTCGTTGGCGGGGTGGCTCCGGTGAGCGCGTCGGCTGCGCCGAACGCGCCAAGTCCCGCGCCCGCAACAGCGACTGCCGTCGCGCCTGAGGCTCCAGCTCCAATGGTGGTCACTACGAGTGAGGGCGACCGGGTGCGCTCATCGCCACTCGCGCGCCGGCTAGCCGCGGAGCGTGGGCTGGACTTGCACGCGATCGCTGGGTCTGGACCAAACGGGCGCATCGTCAAGCGGGATCTCGACACTACAGTCGCGCCAGCGACGCCGGCCGCCCCGGTGGTGGCGGTGCCTGTTACGGCAGGCGCTGATTACACCGATATCGCGCTGACGCAAATCCGCCGGACGATAGCGCGGCGTCTGGCCGAGTCGATCGGCCCAGTGCCGACGTTCTATCTGACGGCCGAGCTCGACGTCGAGCGCCTGAGCGAAATGCGCAAGGCGATGGCGGAGCTGGGCGACGACTATAAAGTGTCGGTCAACGACATCGTGCTCAAAGCCACGGCGACCGCGCTGGCGCAGCATCCAGAGGTCAACGCTCACTGGCTCGGTGATCGTATTCGGCAGTTCGCGCGCGTGCACCTCGGCGTGGCGGTGGCCATCGATGAGGGGCTGATCACGCCTGTTGTGTTCGATGCCGACAAGAAGCGCCTACGGGATATCGCGCGCGAGGTGCGGGAGTTGGCGACGAGAGCGAAGGCCCGCAAGCTCAAACCCGAGGAGTACACGGGCTCGACGTTCTCGGTTTCGAACCTCGGCATGTTCGGGATCGACCAGTTCACGGCGATCATCAATCCGCCGGAAGCCGGGATCCTCGCGATCGGCGCGGTCGAGGCCAAGCCCGTCGTCGTTGGCGAGGCCGTCGTCGTCCGGCGCCGCATGCGCGTGACGATGAGCTGCGATCACCGCGTGATTGACGGCGCGACCGGCGCCAAGTTCCTTGCAACGCTCCGACGTTTGATCGAGAACCCCCTTCTGCTCGTATACTGACATGGCATCGTACGATGTAGTGATCCTGGGCGGCGGCCCCGCTGGATATGTGTGCGCCATTCGCTCTGCGCAACTCGGCCTGAGCGTAGGCGTCATCGAGCGCGAGGGACTGGGTGGCACCTGCGTCCTGTGGGGCTGTATCCCCGCGAAGTCGCTGCTCGAGAGCGCGTACCTCGCCTCGCGCGTGCGGCACGCGGCCGAGCACGGGATTACGACGGGCGAGCTCGGGTTCGACTACGGACCGGCGATGAAGCGCTCGCGCGCGGTGAGTGCCCAGAACTCGAAGGGCGTCGAGTTCTTGTTCAAGAAGAACAAGATCACGTGGATCAAGGGGACAGGCACATTGACTTCCCCGAAGACCGTGAAAGTTGGCGACGAAACGCACGAGGCCAAGAAGGCTGTCGTGATCGCCACGGGCTCTCGTGTGCGCGGACTCCCCCGCGCGGGACTCGATCTCAACAAGACGACGGTGCTCTCATCGGACGAAGTGCTGGTCCTTGATAAGGCGCCGAAGACGATGGCCATCGTGGGCGCCGGCGCGGTCGGCTGCGAGTTCGCCGATGTGTTCAATGCGTTCGGCACGCAGGTCACTCTCATCGACATCGCGCCGACTATTCTCCCGCTCGAGGATGGAGAGGTGGCGGCAGAGTTGACGCGTAGCTTCAAGAAGCGAAAGATCGATGTGCACACGAACGCCAAGATCGGCGACGTGAAAATCGAAAAAGATTCGGTTTCGTTCACCATCGATAAGAAACCGATGACGGTCGAGCGCGTGTTGGTGGCGACGGGCCGGGCCGCGAACGTCGAGGGGCTGGGATTCGAGACGATTGGCGTGCGGCTCGACGATCGTGGATTTGTCAAAGTCGACGAGAGACTCCAGACGACCGTGCCCGGCGTATACGCGATCGGCGATGTCGCCGGCCCGCCGATGCTCGCGCACAAGGGGCAGCGCGAGGGTGTCGTCGTGGCCGAGCGGATTGCGGGGCAAAATCCGCATCCCGTGAATTACGGGAACATCCCGAATGCCACGTACTGTCACCCCGAGGTGGCCTCGATCGGGATGACCGAGGAAGTCTGCAAGGCGCAGCAGATCGATTATCGCGTCGGCAAGTTTCCCTTCTCAGCGTCCGGCCGGGCGCGGACCGCGGGGGAGACCGAGGGGTTCGTGAAGGTCATTCGCGAGGCCAAGTACGGCGAGATCCTCGGCGCGCATATCATCGGGTCGCACGCGACCGAGCTGATTCACGAGCTCGGCGTGGCACGGGAGAACGAGTTCACCGTCGAGGAAGTCGACCTCTTTGTTCATGCGCATCCGACGCTGGCCGAGGCCATCGCCGAGGCGTGCTTGGATTCGCTCGGACGTGGGATACATGCGTGAGTTGGTAGTCACCAATCTTGGCCTTGCGGCGTACGGCGAGACGCTCGCGCTCCAGCGCGAGTTGGCGGCGGCGCGGATCGAGGGCACGATTGGTGACCAGTTGTTGCTGTGCGAACACCCGCCGGTCGTCACCCTCGGCCGCACCGCGAAATCCCAGCACGTCACGGCGCCATTGCCCGCCGGCGTTGACCTTTTCGAGGTCGAACGCGGTGGGGATGTCACGTTTCACGGGCCCGGACAGTTGGTCGGTTATCCGATCATCGATCTCACGCAGCACAAGCGCGACCTGCACTGGTACTTGAGAGAGCTCGAGGCGACGCTGATCGACGCGTTGGCGACCTTCGGGATCCCCGCCAAGCCGCGCGCGGGGCTCACTGGGGTCTGGACCGAGAGCGATCGCAAGATTGCCTCTATTGGGGTGCATGCGCGCCAATGGGTCACCTGGCACGGGTTCGCGCTCAACGTGACGACGAACCTGTCATATTTCGATCTCATGGTGCCCTGCGGGATCCAGGGAGTCGATATGACGTCGATGGCTCGCGAACGGCCTGACCTCGGCGTCGACGTCCCCACCGCGGCCGCGGCGGTCACCAGCGCGTTCGCCGAGCACTTCGCGCTGTGTCCCGTTGACTGAGCCGGTCGAGCTCAACGAAGAGCAACACAAGGCGGCGACGTTCGAGGGCGGCCCGCTGCTGATCATCGCGGGCGCCGGCACGGGGAAAACGCGGACACTGGTGCACCGGGTCGCGCACTTGATCGAGCGCGGATCGCGGGCCGAGCGGATGTTGCTGCTGACGTTCACGCGGAGAGCGGCGCAGGAGATGCTCGGCCGAGTCGAGCGCCTCGCGGGGGCGGCCGGCGGGCATGTGCATGGTGGGACGTTCCATGCGACCGCGCACCGACTGCTCAGACGGTTTGGTGCGCTGGGCGGCGTGCCGAGTGATTTCACGATCATGGATCAGGCGGACGCCGAAGACTTGATGCAGCTGTCGCGCGCTCAGCTCGGGTACGCCGAGAAGAGCAAGCGGTTTCCCAAGAAAGAGACGCTGCATTACGTCTACTCGCGGCACGTGAATACCGAGATCCCGCTGGCCAAGATCCTCGGGGGCGAGTATCCCCAGTTCGCTGAATACGTGCCGGACTTCACGAAGATTTACGCGGACTATATCGAACGGAAGGCGGCACGGAATCTCGTCGATTACGATGACCTGCTCGTGTTCTGGGCGACGCTCCTCGAGGCACCGGGCGATATCGGCCTCCGGATCGCCGGCCTGTACGATCATCTCCTCGTTGACGAGTATCAGGATACCAATGTGCTGCAGTCGCGCATCCTGCGAGGGATGTGTCGCACGCATTCCAATATCACCGTCGTCGGGGACGACGCGCAGAGCATCTATTCGTTCCGCGGCGCGAATTTCCGGAACATCCTGGATTTCCCCGCGCAATTCCCCGGCACGACGGTCCTCACGCTCGAACGCAATTACCGCTCGACCCAGCCGATTCTGGACACCACGAACACCCTGATTTCCCGTGCGCGGGAACGCTACACGAAGGCCCTCTGGACGAGACGCGTGGGCGGCGACGCGCCAGCGTTGGTGACCGCGAGAGACGAAGAGCAGCAAACACGCTGGGTGTGCGATCGCATCCTCGAGCTCCACGAAGACGGGACGCCGCTACGCGAGATGGCGGTGTTGTTTCGTGCCGGGTACATGTCGGCGGCGCTCGAAATCGAGCTGACGAATCGAAAGATTCCGTTCGAGAAATGGGGTGGATTGCGTTTCCTCGAAGCCGCGCACGTGAAGGACGTGCTGGCGTTTCTGCGCATTCTCGAAAACCCTCGGGACGACGTGAGCTGGTATCGCATTTTGTTGTTGCTGCCCGGCATCGGGGATGCAACCGCGCGGCAGGCGATTGATGCCATGGCCCAAGCAGCGTGGGAGTCCTCGGCGTTTGCCCAGTATCGGCCGCCGGCGCGCGCCCGTGCTGCGCACGCGGCGCTCGTGGCGTTGCTGGAAAGCCTGAGGCGGGCCGAGACGCCCATGACACTGAGCGCCGAGATTGCCCGGGTGCGGCAGCTCTATGACGATATCCTCAAAGAGCGATATGATCGCGTGCAGCCGCGATTAGCGGACTTGGATCAGCTGGAGACTATTGCGGGTGGGTATCCAACCAGAGCCGCGTTTCTTTCCGCGTTGGCGTTGGAACCGCCGCAAGCGACGCAGGATCTCCCTGGCGGGAGCGATGGCGAGGACGACGCGCTGATTCTCAGTACGGTGCACTCGGCCAAGGGCAAAGAATGGGACGCGGTGTTCCTGATCTGGGCCGTCGACGGCTGGTTCCCGTCGGCGCGGGCGCTCAATGACGAAGACGAGACCGATGAGGAGCGCCGCCTCATGTACGTGGCGCTCACGCGAGCGCGCAATCACCTGGCCGTGACGTATCCGTTGGAGGTTTACAGCTCACGCCGCGGCTCCGACTATTCCATCGATCAGCTGTCCCGGTTTCTCGATGCCGGCGTACGGGAGCACATGCAACGGATCGTCGTCGGCTCGCCGACGGCTCCGGTCGGTGCTCCCGAGGCCGGAGCAGCCCCTCACCTCGACCTGCGCGCCGCCTTGCGCGGCCGCTTCACCCCATGATGCTCAAAGACCTCGCGCTGGCGGATTTCGATGCCGAGATGGCGACGACTCGCCGCTTTTTGGAGCGCGTCCCCGAAGGCCAGATGGATTGGCGTCCGCATGAGAAATCCATGAAGCTCGGACGACTCTCCATGCATCTCGCCGAAATCCCGGGAGCGGCACGCTGGATCTTCGAGGG
>Ga0210387_10001023_pt1 | contig 20813 bp, 17 predicted proteins | sample IncBWC7OmetaG_FD_160108 | JGI IMG/M metagenome (GOLD analysis project Ga0210387, IMG submission 160108) | Forest soil microbial communities from Barre Woods Harvard Forest LTER site, Petersham, Massachusetts, United States - Inc-BW-C-7-O ...
CATACTCAAAACGATAACTCGTATCAACACCATGCGGATTCACACCAGCTTCAAACACAGCCGAACCAGAACCAACCCCACTAACTTTCAACCCCCCCACCGAAGGTTCCAACAACGGCGGTTCAGCAAACACCAAACCCGCAAACAAATGCGGATCGATTGCATATAGAATGCCCTTTGGCCGATCAGTACTCTGTGTCAAACCGGGACTAAACGCCAAACCGTTTGTTTCACTCTCTTGGCGCTTTTCCAGTTTCCCGTTTACTTCCTCTTCAATTTCGACACCCGGCCATTCTATTCCTTTAGCGGCGCCGACGGGACTGGTCATCTCTTCCATCGACTTTAGCTCATGGAACCTACGGTTCTGGTTCGTATAGTAAAAGACATCTTCGTCATTCCCCGGATTTGCCGTCAAACCATCGATTTCTTTATTATCTGTATGCACCCATTCAGGCTCCGCCAGATCTCCGGCCGCGAACTTGTAGACAAATTTTGCTTCGCCCGTGACATACACATCGCCAGCCGAATCTATCGCCACTTCTTCTGGGCCATCACCCAGGGCGAATTCTTTTTCATACACGTAATTTTCCGCCACGGGCTTGAAAACCTTTACCCGCCCTTCACTCACGACATACAGGTCCCCTGTCCCCTGGTCAATTGCAATGCCGTTATGCACACCACCTTCCACGCCGAGGCTTGAGAGATATTTACCTTCCGCCGTAAATATCTGCACGCGATCTCCTTCCCGGACATATACATGACCAGTCGCTTGATCCACCGCTACGCCTACTGGCATAACGAACTGACCCTCTCCTTCGTCCGCAATCCCTTTAGACCTACAGACATCTTTATTGGCGGGAACACAGGACTCTGAGGCAGGGGTGCCTTCCGTCATGACATTTATGACGGCCGATGGGAAAGGTTTACCCCCTATCAGGCTGACATCTTCGGCTTCTAGACTTTCCCCTTCCGCAAGCACACCACGGCCAACTAGAGACCCACCAAAAGTAATAAGATAAGGTTTTGTTCCTTCTTCATCACCAGGACCTCCGGTCACCGTGAAATCTGCTTCTGGAAAGTCTTTGACACTACCGAGTTGATCCAGAGCTTCTTCCACCTGTCCGCTTGTCGCGTTATAGTTAAGAAGTTCGGTCTCATCTTTTACAGCACCTTGGCCATTTTCGCCGGGCATAGTCAACCTGAGGCGGAACCGTCCACCTGTAGCACGAACAGTAAGAGCGTCGACGGTGGCTGTGCCGTGAATACCTGGACCACTCTTGATGACACCCCAGCCCCAAATTTCGGCTAGCTGAAGTGATCCAGCATCGCCTTGTGCATCAACCACGGTATTAAATACCGTAACCCGACTGTGGATGCCATCTGCAACATACACACGACCATTAGACGGATCTCGGGCTTCGCATTCACTTAAATTTAGCGTATGGCCAGCTATCCCTTCGTAAGCAAAGCAACCATAATTGACCGCTACGCCCCCAGCTCTGCCTCCTAGTTCTCCCTCCGTTTCTTTAGATGCAAACGTCCCACCCGAAAGTCCGATCCATTCAAACCGCGCCTGTGCAGAAGCCGCACCGAAAATGGACGCAAACACAACGGCCGTCATAACTAGTACAATCTTGACGCAAGATCGGCAGACGGCTAAGTGACGGAACAACATAGACCCAGTATCCCTCATCACGTACGGGGCGTCAGCGCGTGTTTCTGACTTTCCCTCAAAATACCTCCTTAAGAACTACGTAGGGTCACACCTTGCGATGTGACCCTACGTATTGCTTCTCGCAAGACGACACAATCGTACGTGTCGTCTTGGTCATCTATGTTAGAGCTAGCTAAAGGTGCTCGGATTCGGGTTGCACTTACCGTTCGTTTTGGACTAGTATTGCCCCTCCGTTTTCCATTAACACTTCTACACTATCGGTGTAGATCGCCGGATTACCTCCAAATTTTAGATTCTCGCCGGACGTTTCAGAGAATTCGAGCGATGAATTAGCGTTGTTTGTTTCAGCTGCTGCCGTACCGGTTACGGTGAAAGAACCGTTGAGGGCTTTAGTGGTGCAATTATCTAGGATAATAGTGGTAAAGGTTGTGCCGGATTGCGGTTCGAACTGGTCTCTTATTTTCCCGCCTGATAATACCAATAAATCGTGCGCCGTGACGAGAACTAAACCATTAAATACTAAGCAGTTCTGTCCTACAGGTTTTGACACTTTACATACTGTGTAGTGAACCGTGGCCAAACTTAAACCGTCGGCTGCCGTGTTTTCGACTGTGCCGCTACCGTTCTCTACTCCACATTCAATCAGGATTTCCACACCGGCAATCGTCCCTTTCAACGCCGCTAACGAGGTTGTACTGGTGTTTGTTTTTTTAGATACTATTTTTAAACTACCCGTAATGGTACTATATGCTGGCATGATTACCGCCGACGCAGACGCTGATGCGACCGCGCTCACTGCAAGGATGGTCAGGGAACTCAATAGAGTAAGACGTATCTTAGACATTAATATAAACCTCCATTTGGTCGAACCGTTTTCGACGCTTATTTTATGGCCTAGGCAATCCGGTAGTGGAGGTGCCCACGCCCGTTATTGCTGCCTGTCGCGCTGGAGATCATCCGGCTACCTTTAGTTGGAGTATCCAGCTTCAAGCGATCCCAGCATGTGCTGATACCGTCTCCGAGTCAAGTCGGATACGAAACGGGTCTGCAGAGCACGTCGAGGTTGCCGAGGGAGATAAGAACAAAAATCCCAGCAGTAGCCTGTTTTATCGAAATTGGAGGATAGCTGCTTTAGGCAAACAGAAAGTCAGGAACGTTTAGCCTGAACCGTTCGAGGAAATTACTGGATCGCTCATATCATGCTGCCATCTTGTGGTTGAGCATTTACAGATGCTCATACGGTGGGGCAACAGTCTCTATCCCTTGCGCCCAGCGCTGGATGCCCAGACGATCCGTCCGTAAACGCACAAACGGCTGCACAAGTTGTTGCCTCCCGGCGAGCGTGGCGAGCAGCACTATCTCCCGTCTGAGACCACCCACTCGTCATCAAAGGCGACCTGCACACCGTCCAGTCCGACCGGCTCGTCATCATGCACCATGAATGTGACCTCCTGGCACCGGCCTTCGCTGCCGTCACAGCCCGAAACTTAAGAGACGTCACTGGACGGAACCAACCAAAGCCCCACGATGGATCCAGGCTAAAGGAGTCCACTCACTAGCCCCGCGCACTTCCCATCCCACGGAGGCTCAGCCTTTCCCGACGTCGAGTCCATCCTCCAGGGCGAGGGCGTCGAGGTTACGCCTGATGGCAAGACAGACATCAAAGGCATCACCTACTCCAAATTCGAAACCGTCCAGGACGCCACTATCGGCTCATCCAGACAATGCTACAGGAGGTTCCAATCCGCACTCGCAGTCAGGGCACCTCTGCACACCCACAAAACCTATCACCCAAAACACAAGGTGATGAACCTGATCTTCGCTATGGTGATGGGCGCCGACGACATCATGACTGCGATGTGCTGCGCGCGGGGCGTATCCGCCCTCTTTTAGGTGGCTGGGTGGCTGCCGCCTTCAACGCTGGGCATGCTTCTGAGCGCGTTTACCTTGGCATGTCTAGACCGAGTGAAACCGGGCACTCCAGCGTGCGTGAGCGGCCAGCGCCGCACCGGGCACCGGGCGAACTGTTATTGACATCGACGGCTTCGTCGGGAGGTACACGGTTATGCCAAGCGGAGCGTGGGGTTTGGCTATACCGCGAGCATGGCTATCATCCGAAATTGATGGCTGGCGCCGGTCGCGCGGGCTCGAGCGGCGAGAAGCTTTTCCGTGACGACTCGGCGTTCTGGACAGAGGCTCATAGCCCCTGGAGCAAGCAGCCTGGTTCTACTCGATCAGTTTGCGCCTGCAGGTCTGCGTCTCAGACGCGATCGCCCAGACGATGCAACCGGCAGTGTCTCGCGCGCGGCACCCGGCTCATCGGCGTGCAGGCCGAGGTGTTCCCAGACTGGCGGCCTTCGCGTTCTTGACCAACCGCAGCGACCCGCTGGAGATCGGCGAGCCAGAGCACCGCCAACACGCCGTCGTCGAACTCGCGATTTGCGATCTAAAAACCGCACTTCCTCTCCAGCGGGTTCAACCCCAACGCTGCCTGGACAGTCTTCGGCTGCCTCGCGTACAACCCTGCTGCGCTGGACCAGCGTGATGGGCTTGCTGGCGAGACCGCCCGCACCGCGCACCGCCGCCGATTCATCCAAATCCGGTCAGACTGGCCATCAACGCAAGCCGCTGGACACTGCACCTCCCCGCCCGCTGGCTCTGGCAGGGCGACTTCACCCGTCTGCTCAAACGCATCCGAGCGCGGTCCACCCCGGGCCGAGCAACTCACAGTCACCGCAAACCTCAAACCAGCGTCGACACCGGCAGCACTAAAGGCTGCCCGCGAACACCCGCCGAGCAAACAAGCCAAGCACACTCTAATCATCAGCGACCAAACAGACGCAGTCAACAGAAACTCGGTGATACCCCGGGCGACTCTCAGTCCGACCGGCCTTACCACCCAACCACACGGTGACCGGGGTGCTTAGTACGGGTGTGGTGGCGGTGGCGTAACCGATGTTGGAGCCTTCAGGGCATCCCGCGGGGTTCGCTTCGAATTGTGCTGCGGTGCATGCTTTTTGCAGAGTCGTCAGTCGTGCGGGCAAGATGAGGGGTAGTTGCAAGCTTACTTTTGCGATGTTGGCTTCGCCTGGTTTCTGCGCAACGTTGACGGTGAGGCTTGCGCCGTTGGCTTTGCTGGTCTTGCCCTGGGTGGAGACGGTGAAGGATGGTTTGAATGGCAGGCTTGCGCAGTTCGCGGCCTCGAACGGGCTCGAGACGCTCGTGTTGGTGTTGGCCGTGGAGGTGATGGTTGCTGTTGTCGCGTATGGCGTGCAGTTGGTGGGGTTGAAGATGAACCCTGGACGGTTGACGAGGACGTTGACCGTACGGACGTCCAGGGGGATGTTCTGCAGGACCGTGGGTAGTGGATCGCTGGTGATGATGGCTTGTGCGGTGTGGGGATCGACGTTGATGCTGGCCCTGACGATCACGGGTTTGCCGTTGGTGCCGAGGTTGAACGGGCCGGCGATCGCGGGAACGGCTATCGAGAGGCCGAAGGGAGCGTTCTTGTAGGGGCCGGTGAGGTAGACCTTGCCGCCCTTGACCCAGTATGGGTCTTCGCCGGGGCCCGCGGCGACCGTTGTTTCCCCGATAAGGCTATCGGTAGAGCATTCTCCTTGAGAGGCTTGTGGTTCTGGGCATTGCGCAGCGTTTTTCAATGTCGCAAGCAGACCCGGGGGCTCGGTGACCTGGACCCCTGAGAAGCGCTGTTCGCCGTCCTTGCGCGCGAACGTGACCGAGAGGGGACTGTATGCGCCGGCCTGGTTGTTCGTGGTGCCCGCCGTGAACGATGGGCTAAAACCCTGCTGGGGGCAGCCCTGACCGATCGTGAACGCGTTGGAGAAGCCCACTGACGGGCTCACGGGACCGATGTCCGGATCATTACCGTACGGTGTCAATTGCGTCGTCGTGGCATATGTTCCGCACGCCGACGGCGTGATCAATGGTGCTCGCGCTCCCCCAAAGAAGTTCATCTTGAGATCACTGAATGGGAGTTGTGGTATGGATTCTTCACCGGTGATGGGGTCTTTCCCGAATCGTGTCGTGAGCTGCCCGTTTTCCTGAACCGTGATCTCTCCCGGTAGCTTCACCACCACACCTTCGCCTTCAGCGACAACATATAGCGCCAATAGCGAACCAAATGGGTTCGTCCCGTTCCCCGCAAGATTGCCCTGTTGTGCCAGGAACACCGAACCCTTGACTGGATGTTCGAGTACCGGGGTTTCGATTTCCACCGATCCAAGCCTGGACGCATCGGGACAGTTCGCTGACTGCGCGGATTCCAAGTTGATACCGATTTCTTCTTTGTTCCGTTCCCTTGCTTCTTTGGCTTCTTCCCGGCCCCTGAGCAACGGGCACGCATCCAGTCCGTTAGCCGCAGACGGCGAAACGGTCATACCCTCCGGCAGCTGAACGACGGCTTCCCTGAGATTGGCCTCGTTGAGTCCTTCAGGGCTTTCCGGTTGCGGAATCCTCAGATCGACACTCAATCCGGCCGGTGTTTCGGTGCTGAGTGTCCCGCTCACCGTTTCCGGTTGAACCATGATAGTCGGCGTGAACCTGAGCCGTTCGCACCCAGACAATCCGATGGGGTTGCCCGTGCCATCACGCGATAGTCCTTCTTCGGACAGTGCATTGTTTGGGAACAGGCCCGGTGTTTCGGTCGAGTCGACCCTCAGCGTCATGCTCAAGGGTCCCGTGCACGAGGTGGGAAGAGTCAGGAACGGTCTAGAGATAACTTCGCTGCTGAGCGAGCAACCATTGAGCTCTTCCCCGCCCGGTCCTATGCAGCGCCGTTGTGGATCATGACCCTTGTCATACGGAACACCCCAGATCGTCTCGGACACACTACCGATTTCCGGAGTGGGAATATTATGTGCAGCAACAGACACACCGTACCCAGAACCGGTGCGTACCCCGGCGTCCTCGATCGCGGACAATCCAATGACCTGGACCCCCAAGCGCGCCGGCACACCGGGTGGCGGCACAAGATTGAAGATAGGTGCTTTGATCGGCAGACCTTTGACTTCCGCTTCAAGGAAGCCCACCTGCGTGTTCCCGGGACAAAACGTTTCGTAGCCTTTATCGAAATCTTCGCGTGAACAACGCGGGACCGCCAGAGGATTACCGATCAAGCCCAACGGCAAATCCGCCTCGAGATCACGAACGCTGCCTTCGACACCTTCAGCATCCGTTTTGAATTTGAAACTAACGGTGTAGTCATACGGGTGCGATCCCGCACGAGTATCAATCGTCCCGTCCTTTTCCATCGCGACGGTTTCAATGCTGCCTGGTAGCACACCAAATGCCGCCAGTGCATTACCGGGTGTCAGTCCAGAAAACGTGATCGTCACAGTGCTCAGGATCAAGCTCGTAAAACAAACGTCCAGAATTCTTGATCTCCTGGACCCAACGATGAGACAATTCGCCACATGATAAATCCTGCGACGCAAACCCATTGCTATTTCTGTAGCGTCATCGTCCGCAATTACGATGCCCTTCCCCATTCTCCGCCGGAAAACCATCATTTCTTGTTCCCGGTCTTGCTCGTTTTCTTTGTCCTGATCACAGGACCATACGATTTGCGAGCATGCTTTTCACAAGCCACACGCTTTGCCTTGTTCGCCCGCGTCTTCCGGCAAGCCTTCAACGCCTTGGTAAGCAACTGCGCGCGGGTCAACGGTCGAGGCGACGACTTTGGCTTCGAGGGCGGAGGGGGAACTGATAGCGGAGACGCCAAGACGTTCCCTGACCCCGTAATGACTGTACTGGATAGCGTTTCCGATGATACCGGGGATGACAAAGGACCCTTGCAGGCATCACCCGCACACGGAGGCGACGGCAACGCAGGAGCCGGTACGCCGTCAACACGCGCATCATAAAGATCCATCAGCTCATCCTGATCCTGAGGAACCAGACGCGAATAGGTCGTGAAGAAAACATCACTACCCGACGGTGTAGCAGTCACAAAACTAGAGTTCGTATCTTCCTGCCCTGAGGAAATCAGCGAAATACACCCACTCGACACACCACAAGACCCCAGACCGTCAGGCTCATACTCATAAACATCTTCAAAACTCCCATTCGAATCCTGCGGTACGAGCTGATCGTAACTATCAAAAAACAAGCGCCCATTTTCAGACAGATTCATCGGTTGTGGCAAGAACCCCGACCCGGGCTGCACAACACTAAGAGTGGACGGTCCAAGCGGCGTCTCGCGCGTCGGATTGCACGAAGCGCACACCAAACCTCCCGTGCCTGCATCAAACTCATAAACCTCAAACACACCCTCGCTATTGGTCCCACCAACGAGTTCTTCCTCGGACATAAACGCAGCATATTCCCCGTCAGACGTAACACGCGCAGTACGAGTCGACGCAGACCCCGCCCAATCACCAGTGAAGTTCGCGTGATCACCCTGAGCGACATCAGTAGCATTATCCCCACCAGCCAGACCGGCAACAAACTTAGCCGCACCGTCCCGCCACACATAAAGATTATCTTTCCCACCGACCGCCTCAGCCCCCTCGGCGTTTTCTTCCGTACCCGTGAGTACCGCGGTATCAACAAAATAGATGGTCGATAGATCATCACTGGCACCCAGAATGCCCTGGAAACCACCTTGCCCATCAGTGAGATCTGCTTCTTCCACCGACGCTGCTGCTCCCGCAACGTTGAACACACGCCCATCGCTCAACAACACCTTCGACCCATCCTTGCTCGCCGTCACAAACGCACCATCTTCAGGATCCATCACTTCCAAAGTCTTTTCACCGTTTACCCGCACGAACACATGCCCAGCATGTCCACCGCCGCTATTTGTGTCAGTCCAAAAGATTCGCGAACCGTCAGCCGAGATAGCATTATCGAAATCAGGTGTCCCAGAACCAAACTCTGCACCCGATTCTGTCGCTTCATCCGGAAGGATATTGACCAGGCGTAGTTTCCCGTTCACCCACTCATAAAGCCCGCCACCCGCAGGAGCAGACACTCCCGATTCGGTCGCGAGAACCCCATCAGACCCAAAGATGATGTGGCTGAAGTCCGAGGACGCACCGGCGAATGTAAGCCCAAATTCCTTACCCGTCACGTTAGACGGCGCTTCCGTGACCAACGGAGTCAAACCACCACTGCTCGTATCCTCCACGTAAAGATCAGGATAACCCAACGGAGCACCAGCAAAAGACTGTTCGATCTCATACAACACACCCCTAGACAAATCCGATGAAAACCCAACATACCCCTGCGGTGTCGCTTTACCCGCCAACACCGGACTCAAATCACGCGGCACACCCCCCCACACACCACCAGCACCACGCACAGACAAATACTCATTTTCAGAAACCGCATCCCCCACCACCGCAAACGGATCACCCTCATAAACAACCCTACTCCCATCAACCGACACCTGCCTCGGGAACTGATCCTTACTCACACCAGGCATACACAATTCACAATTCCTCGTCGACGCAGACAACGGAAAAACCTCCCCCCCATTCTTCACCACGGGAGACACCAATTCAAATACACGCCCATCAACCAAACCCGACCCACCCACCGAAAACGTCGTAAAAGAATCAGCCGGAGCAACAACAGGATCACTCACACTACACACCACAGACGGTTCACCCGACTTACAATGACTACTAACCACCACACGAAAATAATACTTCGTCCCAGGCAACAAACCACCCACCGACGCACTCACAACACGCGACACACCACCAGAACCCACATCACCTTCCACCGGCACAGGCACACTACGATCACAAACATGTTCCACACAATCTTCAACCCCATACTCAAAACGATAACTCGTATCAACACCATGCGGATTCACACCAGCTTCAAACACAGCCGAACCAGAACCAACCCCACTAACTTTCAACCCCCCCACCGAAGGTTCCAACAACGGCGGTTCAGCCCAAATCAAACCGGCGATCAGATGTGTATCAATCGCGTACAACACACCGGGAGGACGCTTAACCAATTCATATTCATTGGGCGGCCCTTCTTCCGTGCACGCACTATTCTTATAGCGTCCACCTGGCTGAGCGACACAGACTTCCCATTCCAAGGCAGGATTAAACGCCAAACCATCAGTCTGGGTCTCCGCGCTTTTTTCCAATTTCCCGTTGACTTCCTCCGGAAGTTCCACACCTTTCCATTCGGTACCCTGGTCTTGTCCCCCGGTAGCAGCCTCAGAAGCCGACTTTAGCTCGTGGTATTTTTGATCCAAATCCGTATAGTAGAATACGCTATTTCCTGGATCTACCGCCAGCCCGTCAATCTCACGGTTATCTTCATGAACCCATTCTGGGGAGGTCAAGTTACCTACTGAAAACTTGTAAACAAATCTTTCATTGCCTGTAATATACACGTTCCCGATTGAGTCGACCGCTACCTCCTCGGGTCCGTCGCCCAAGGCGAATTCCTGACTGTACGTATAACTTCCCGAGGTAGGCGCGAATACCATAACCCGCCCGGCCCAACGATCAACGACGTACACATTACCTGTCGTTTGGTCTACGGCAATACCGCCGCTGCCCGTGCCTCGAATTAAGCTGGGGTTTTGCGTCACCGGTTCGCCAATGCCGCCCCGCACGCCAAAACTAAACAGATATTCGCCTTCGCCGCTGAACACCTGCACAACTCCGGTCGCCCGGCCGTCGAGGACGAATACACGATTTTGCCTTTGATCGATGGCTATACCGGTGGGACGTGCAAACTGAGCTACGCCTTCGCCAGCCAAACCTCCCTGGGCACAAACGGGGTCGGTCGCTACTCCAGGTCCACAACGCTGGAACGCGTCAACATTGCTATTTGCGACTCCCCAGCCCCAACCTTCGATAAAGCTTCCACGCGAGTCAAACACCGTTACTCGAGCGTGCGCACCGTCGGCAACATAAACGCGACCATCAAACGGGTCGTGTGCCTCACATTCAGGCGCACTCACCGAATGATGGATTTCCTGTTCAAAATCATAGCAACCGTAGTTTACCCCCACGCCGCCCGCCAATGATCCCAGTTCACCTTCAGTTCCCAGCGACGCAAACATTCCAGATGAAGGGCCAAGCCATTCTGGGTGCGCCTGCGCAGATGACGTCACAAATCCCAGAAGGACAAGAGCGGCGCATAGCGCCGTTAGCACCGACCTGCTATAAGCACCTTTGTTGGCGTCGACGAACCCATCTGACATTCAGATAGTATCTTCCATCTGGTACTCGCCGTCATCATGTGTTTCTGACTTATTTGGTCTTCGTCGGTTTCGCGTTACTCACGAGAGATGCCACCAGCTCGCGAGAGGCATCGTAGGCGGGAAGCAGGATTCATTGTGGACTAAATAGTTCCGTCCTGCTGGAACTACAACAAAACATTTTATAAATTGGAATGTGACATTTCAAAGCACACCCAACCCCACGGCGACCCGGGGTTACATATAACTATGCAACCCCGGGCGGCAAATCCCAAGTCCCCCAATATATGCTACGGGACCGGTGCGTATATACTAGTTGGTCTGGGATCTATCTTACGACACTATTTTTCGTTTATGACCGTGATAGTACCGCCTCCCGCCATTAAGACCAAGACTGTATCTACGTACGTTGCTGGGTTACCACCAAATTTTAGTGCGCTACCGGATGTCGTTGTGAATTCGAGAGTTGAATTTGCATTATTTGCTAACGCCGTTGCCGTTCCGGTCACATTAAAGTTACCGTTGAGTGCTGTTGTTGTGCAGCCGTCGATGCTTATCGTTGTAAATGGAAGTCCTGGGCCTGGTGAAAACTTATCCTTGAAACTTGTCGGTCCGCCTAATTCAAGTGCATCGTGAGCAGTAACTAGGACTAACCCGTTATTTACTAAACAGCCCTGTCCTGCGGGAGCCGCGACAGTGCATTGAGTATAATGGACTGTCGCATTACTTAACCCGGTCCCTGTAACACTCGAGTTTTCGATTTCGCCGCTGCCTTTCTCTGTCTCGCATTCAATCTTAACTTTTACTCCAGCAAGTGTTCCTTCTAGCACCGCGGATGCGGCAGTTAGTTTTTTGGATTCAACCGTTAATAACGAGTTAATACTGTATGCTGGCATCGCCGCTGAGGCAGATGCCACCGCGACCGCACTTACGGCGACCACCGCTAGTGCGCTCAAGAAAACCAGACGTATTTTAGACATATAACCACAACCTCCGTTTTCGTCTCGATATCACGCCGTGACGCTTTGGGCACAATGCGTCAAGCACACCAGCGCGGCGGCCGCCTGACACCCATAGTCACCCCTCCATCTTGGAACCAGGGGCTCCAACACGGTGAGCGCTCTTAGCGTAGAGATATCGTTATACGTGAGTCAAGGTTGCTGACGTGTCGGATATGCTCGCCGAGCGAAACGACGGTGTCAGGGCGAGGACCAGAATCCCCGCAGGAGTCCTATTTTCCGCTACCGGAGAATTGCCCGTTGAGACACCTGGAAGTAAGAGACATAGTTGCGTAACGCGGACTCCTTCAAGCTAGCCTAGCTCGAACCATTCCCACGCTCTGCACTTCTTCCTGCCACGCTCTGACCTTGGCACTAAGGGCCTATCCCTGTTGTTCGTGCGGGCGTATGCGCGCTTGAGGGCGATCATGCTGCTGGCAAGTTGGAGGAGGGCGAGGTGGTTCTCCCCTTCTTGGAACAGCGGATCATTGGACCAGCGGATCAGGATCGCTCGGTTGCGGTTGAGTCATGAGTGGCAGGCCTCGACGACCCACCGTCGTGCTCGCCAGTCCCGGATTGTGGGCCTTGAGGTCTCTCTCCTCGCCGCGAGCGCGGATGTGTGGTGTGAAACTCGCGGTCTTCGAGGGGGAGTTCGCGGACGACAGGAAAATCGTATGCCTTGTCCAGGCAGAGATCATGGGGGGGTCGGTCTCGGTTGGTTTCGGGCGCTCGATCGGGATCGAGTCGAGCGTCCCCTTTGATGGGTTCGCGCCGTCGTGAGCGAGCCCGATAGGGCCCCCCGCGCCTGCTCGCTGAGGAACCTTTGAAGTAAGAGACACGATTGCGTAACGCACAATCTCGACCGTATTGTCCTTGCCTTGTCCAGGAGCAAGTTTGATCCACAGAACCAGGCCCGTACCAGTAGCCTTTTGTTAGCTAAAACCTGGGATCGCATATGACCATGCGACCCCAGGCGTAATCCCCTGATCTCTTAACGTTCTACTGAAATGGTGCGTAAACGCTACTAGAATCTGCGACCTTTCTTATGATTTTTCGTTTATGACCGTAATAGCACCACCCCCCGTCATTAATACCAAGGCCGCATCCCTATATATTATCGGGTTGCCCCCAAATTTTAGTGCACTACCGGATGTCGCGGTAAATTCGAGGCCTGAATTTGCATTATTAACTAAAGCGCCCGCCGTCCCCGTCACATTAAATGCTCCGTTTAGTGCAGTAGTCGTACAGTTGTCGATGTTAATCGTTGTAATTGTAGTTCCTGTGGCTGGGCCAAACCTATCTAAGAAGAAGCCTGAGCCTCCGTGTAAACTTAGCGCATCGTGGTAAACAAAAAGAATTAATCTGTTTGATATTAAACAATTCTGTCCTGCGGGGGCTGCGACGACACAGCTTGTGTAATGGAATATAAAAATACTTAAACCGACGCCAGTCACGGCGGAGTTTTCGATTTCGCCGCTGCCTTTCTCCGTTGCACATTCAATCTTAATAGTTACCCCTGCAAGGGTTCCTTCTAGCACCGCATTGGCAGCAGTTAGTTTTGTGGATTCAACCGATAACAGTGAGCTAATATTGTAAGCTGGCATAACCGCAGACGCGGATGCCACCGCGACCGCACTTACAGCGACTACTGCTAGCGCGCTCACAAAAATAAATCGTACTTTAGACATATTGCAATGACCTCCATTTGTCCCGACATTTATGTCGTGACGTTGGTCACATTTGCGTCAGGCACACCCAATGTGGCTGCGGCCTTACGCCCATAGTTACCCGACCATCTTGGAATCGCCTAAACTACTCTTGCGGGGAGATTTCAACACAGGTGGGTGCACTCAGCGTAGGCATATCGTTGTGCGTCGGTCAAGGCCGGTGACGTCTTTGATCTGCTCTCCAGGCACACGCCAGCGTTATAGCGAGAACCTAAATCCCCGCAGGAAACCTATATTCCGCGACCGGGGAATCGCTCGCTGAGGCATCTTTTGTAGTAAGAGACACGATTGCGTAACGCACAGCTCGACCGTATTGCGCTTGACCTTGTCCAAGAACAAGTTTGATCCATAGAGCTCGGCGCCGTACCAGTAGCCTTTGTTAGCTAAACCTGGGGTTACATGCGACCATGCAACCCCAGGCGCAAATCCCAAACCCCTCAATATGCTATGGGACTGCTTCAAATATACTAGTAGGTCTGGGATCTATCTTGCGGCACTATTTTTCGTCTATGACCGTGATAGCACCGCCTCCTGCCATTAATACCAGGACCGCATCCGTGTACGTCGCCGGGTTACCGCCGAATCTTAGTGCACTACCGGATGTGGTGGTAAATGCGAGGCTTGAATTTGCATTATTAACTAAGGCCTTTGCCGATCCGGTCACGGCGAATGCTCCGTTTAGTGCAGTAGTGGTACAATTGTCGATGTTAATCGTTGTAAACGTAGTCCCTGTTGCTGGGCCAAATTTATCTAAGTAGAAGCCTGGACCTTCGTGTAAACTGAGCGCATCGTGTGCAGTAACTAGGACTAAGTTATTGAAAACTAAGCAGTTCTGTCCTGCGGGAGCTGCGACGACGCAATTTGTATAATGGACTGTGGCACTACTTAAACCAACCCCAGTTACGGCGGAGTTTTCGATTTCGCCGCCGCCTTTCTCTGTTGCACATTCAATCTTAACAGTTACCCCTGCGAGGGTTCCTTCTAGCACTGCATTGGCAGCAGTTAGTTTTTTGGATTCAACCGTTAACGGCGAGCTAATATTGTAAGCTGGCATAACCGCAGACGCGGATGCCGCCGCGACCGCACTTACGGCGGCTACCGCTAGCGCGCTCACGAAAATGAATCGTACTTTAGACATATAACAACAACCTCCATTTTTGTCCTGACATTATGTCGTGACTTTTTCGTCAGATGGCGTCACGCACGCTCAGCGCAGCGGCGGCCTGACGCCCATAGGCACCCGTCCATCTTGGAATCCAAGTTACCCCTGCGAAGGGTTCCAGCACGACGAGCTCTGTCAGCGTAAACGTACCGTTATGGGTGAGTCAAGCTCGGTGACGTTTTGGATCCACTAATTGGACAAGCGGTTGTGTTGGAGGAAGGACTGAAATCCCCGCAAATGTTCGATACTCCGCGATCGGAGAATTTTCCTGAGGAGGCGCCCAGAAGTTAGAGACACGACTGCCTGACGCAAGTTCGACCGCATTTGTGCCGTACCTTTCTCCAGAAGCAGGTTCGAGCCGGAGTTACTTTTAGGCTAACCAGCCTGAACCGTGCCTACGTTTATATTGCGCTTCTATTGCCACCGCCTTCGTCCCGTCTGGACGCTCGAGCCCACCGAGCCCAACGGCGTAGCTCTTTGCTCAGGAGCCGTTTTCGACTCCAATCTTTCCCCCACCTTCCATTAACGTCTGCGTCTGATCGGTATATGTTGCAGGATTGCCTCCGAGTTTAAAGGTACTTCCAGAAGAGGGAGAGAATTCCAGACTTGAGGTTACGTTGTTTATTTCAGCTGAAAGCGTTTCGGTCATGTTAAAGCTGCCGTTTAGCGCAATGGTAGTACCGTTGTCGATTTTGACTTTCGAAAATACCGTACCCGCTTCCGGCTTCAAATCGTCCCTAAGTTTTTCACTTGATAACACGAGTAAGCTGTGCGCCGTTGCGAGTATTAAGCTGTTTGAAATTAAACGGTTTTGCCCAGCTGGTGCTGACACATCGCATCGTAAGAAATGCACAGAAATGAAACCTAACCCCATAGTAGAGGTCACGGAATTTTCGATGGTCCCGGTTCCTTTCTCTTCTTCACATTCGATATGCACAGTAACCCCCCGCAAGCGTACCTTCTATTTTGGCGTTTCCTGATCCGGCTATCTTAGTTGATTCTATTTTTAAAGTGCCTAAAAGTAAGACCCCGTGTTCGTTAGCGTAGCAGGGCCTGACTAAGCACTTTTCTTTTTCCCCTTTCATCGTTTCCAACGTGCCCGCAGATTTTTCTTCCCATTTTCCTTCTCCGGGGAGCGACGCTGATGCGCCTTCCGATTTCAACGTATCGCCTTCAACGCCCGCAGCCGGGAACACCACCTTGATCTTTCCCGTTTCGTTTATCATCTCGGCCTTTAGCGTCCCTTTGAATAGCCAGGTTTTACTGAAGCTCGTTTTTTTGCACCCTTCGAGTATCAGGCTAAAGCTGATGCCTGTGGCGACGTCATAGGTCGTTTCGCTGACCGTTTCGAGCGTCGTCGGCCACCCGGAGAGTTCTTCGCTCGTCACGCCGCCTGCCGTCAATTCGCACCCTTCGGCCGCTTTGATCAGCGAACATTATTTGAATTTAAATGCCTGTAGTTTGTCGATACCCGATTCGTTGCCCACCACTTCCGATTCGCCACTTGCTTTTTTTGCATTCCGCTTCAAATGACGTTTTGGTCGCGCTGTCTTCCCACTTGATCGTCATTTTGCCAAACGTCACGGTGGCGAGACTGGTTTCAGCGGAAGATTCCAGGACTTTGCCTTTGACTAACCATACTGGCGAGGCATACACCGTCACCGAGGTCATCGCCATCGCGCCCACCATAACCGCGATGCCGAGCAGAATGAGCCTTGATTTGCACATCGAACGCCTCATTTCGCCCTGACCTTCGTCAGGTTCGGGATTGAAGCCCAGCCTGTCAGGTCCGGAGGCCTACGACTGAGCGGTAATCCCGAAGAATGGACGGTTATGAATTAGGTGTCAACGATGCTCTACCGACCTCGTCGCGCCTGCTCGGATCGCATACCCACCAAACGACGCAAACCCCCGCAACCTCGGTTTTCCGCATTCGGAGGAACCGCGCATAAAATCAGAGACGCAACCCACGGGATTTCTGTTGGACTCAACACAACTCTTGCCACTGGGGCACCGGTGCCCTGCAAAACGTCTCCTGTGCACAGCTCCTTTTTCAACGTACGTTTCCCTGATCGAGCACGTACACCCGATCCGCGAGCTCGTCCACAAGCACCCTGTGCTGCTCCGCCACGAGCATCGGCATCCCTGCTCTCCGTACCACCTGGAGCTGCTCGACCAGCGTCTCCGCCACCTGCGGCGCCAGTCCCTCGCTTGGCTCGTCCAACAGCAGCACCTTTGGGTCTGCCACCAGCGCCCGCGCGATCGCCAACACCTGCTGCTCGCCTCCACTCAGCCACTCTCCCTTGGACATCCTCACCTCCGCCAGCAGCGGGAATACGTCAAAGACCATTTCCAGCGGCCACGCGCTCTCCGTGGCGTCTCCATCGGCGGTGGCTAAACTACCGCGCCCTGGATTTCCGCTCGCCACACGCAGGTTCTCCTCCACCGTCAGCTTCCCAAACACCCGCCTGCCCTCAGGTACCAGGCCCACGCCCAACCGCGCGATCTCATGCGCCGCCATCCCGACCGCCTCCACCCCGTTGACCCTGATCGAGCCCTTCCTCCTCACGCCCCCCATCCCCATGACGCTCCGTAGCGTCGTCGTCTTACCCGCGCCATTGCGACCCACCAGCGCCACCGTCTCTCCCCGGCCGACCCTCAGATGCACGTCGAACAGGACCTGGCTCGCGCCATACCACGCGCTCAAGCCCCTGATCTCGAGCATCGCCTCCTCCGGCTCGCGCTCTCGCCGCGCGGCTTCGTGCAGTGACCGGCGCCTACCAGGCCGGTCGAAGCCAGGGGCTTCTGCGTTTCCCACCCTCCACCACCGCCTCACGCCCCGTCCGCCGGCGGCCGGCTACCGTCGAGATACACCCGTCGCACCCGCTCGTCCTCCCGCACCACCTCCGGCATCCCATCTGCGATCGTCCTGCCCCGATCCATCACCACCACGCGCCGCGCATACGCGAACACCGTCTCCACGTCGTGCTCGCTGAACACCATCGCCGATCCCCGCCGCGCGACCGCCTCAACGATCAGCTCCATGATCGCCGTGCGCTCCTCCCGACTCATGCCCGCCGTCGGCTCGTCCAGCAACAGCACCCTCGGCGCACCCGCCAAGACCATCGCGAGATCCAGGCGCTTGCGTTCGCCCTGCGCCAGCGCGCCCGCCTCGCGCTGCGCGTGCTCCTCCAGCCCCACCTCCGCCAACGGATCCTGCTGACCCTCACCCGTGCGCCCTGCCGCGACCTGCGCGAGCTCGATGTTCTCGCGCACCGATAGCCCCGCGAACAACCGCGCGCTCTGAAACGTCCTTCCCAGCCCCCGCCTCGCGCGGCGCGATGGTCTGACGCCCCGCACGCTCGTTCCCGCGAGCAGCACATCGCCCGCGTCCGCCCGCAGCTCCCCCGAGATCAACCCGAACAACGTGCTCTTGCCCGCCCCGTTCGGCCCGATCACCGCGACCCGTTCTCCCTCGTCCACGCATAGCGAGATCCCGTCCACCGCACAAATCCCGCCAAAGCTCTTGCGGACGTCCCTCAGCTCGAGCGCAGGCGTTATGGGGCTGGATGCACGGTCCGTTTGCATGGCTCCGCGAGATTGTACGGGTCATATACAGCGACCTCGCGTGGCTCCCCGCCGACTGTTGCGCGAGTAAGAAACGTTTATGCCGATCGCCGCGTCGCGGCGATCGGCGATGATCCGAACATAGGGATTCCGCAGATGATCTGAACTAACCTTTCCTGGTTGCAGTCCAACTCGATCTGAGGTGATTACACATGTTTGGGACGAGACCCACATTGATCGGTCTGCTGGTGGTCCTTGGCGCATGCGCGGCCGTACCCGCGTATGTCTCAGCCGCTGAAATCCCATGGGCCAGCGGCGGGGAAAAGCTGGAAGAAGGTCTACGATTAAACATCGAATCGAGCAAAGCGCCCGCAACGGGCAACGCAAAGCTCGAAGGGACACTGGCCGGTGTCACAGTCGTCGTCGAATGCGAAGAAGAGCACGGCGGGGGATGGGTCGAAAACTCGACGACGACCAAAACAGGGTTAAGCAGCAACCCCAACCACTACTTAAAATGCAAAGTAACAGCGCCTTCAGGCCAGAACTGCTTAATCTCGAAAGAATTAATTCTTTTCGCGGCACATGACTTATTGACATTATCCGGTGAAAAAGTTAGAGACGAATTTTTGCCCGAATCAGGTACGGTTTTGACGACCATCCATATGGATAATTGCACAACAACCGCGCTGAACGGGTCGTTTAACGTAACAGGGAGGATGACGGCCGAAGTCAACAACGAAAAATCCTATCTCGAATTCTCGTCTACATCGGGAAGCAGTCTCAAATTTGGGGGAAACGCGGCGACATTCACCGACTCGGATGCGATAGCGATGGAAGGGGGCGGCATGCTGGAAGGCCTGTTTGGATCGCTTGTGCCTAATGAAAAAGATTATACATACAAAGCAAGCGGTGAAAAGCACCCCTTTACAATCGTCTACAAAGGGATCATCAACTCGGGCGTCATCGCGGGTTTGAAAATCCAGAACAATACTCCCTTGATCGGTAAATTTGTCCAAGAAAAAGACGAATGTGCCGGCAAAAATCTAGCCCCTCAACCAGGAGGCGGCTCGTGTACAATCGAAATCAAGTACGAAGGCGAAATTGGTAAAGGTGCATCAGGTACTGCGACAGTTGCTTCTGGCGCGCTGTTCAGAAGCCCCGCAGTGATCAACTTGAAAGCCTAACCACGAGCGGTATTGCAGAGATGCAAGGGGCGTGACGTTTCGTCGCCACGCCCCTATCCAACTCAAAAGCCGGGCCGGCGCCGACCCGGCTGCCGCGGACATCCCTCAGCCGATCGCCGGCCTTCCGCGAGCGACGAGCACCACCGCCGTCTCAGGGGATCCCGTCGAGCAGCTCAGCCGGGTCCAGCTGCATCGCGCGCGCGAGCACCACGATCGTCTCCAGGCGCGGCGAGCGCTTGCGGCGCTCCAGCAGGCTGATCTCCGTGCGGTGCAGCCCGCACATCGCCCCCAGCGATTCCTGAGAGAGGCCCAGCCGTTCGCGATGACCGCGCAAATTCGCGGCGAACGGCCCCCGCATGCTCACTGTCGAAGCGACCACGAAACGTATGCTCTCACAAAAGCAGACGAAAGTCTACCGACAACCGTCTCGCCCGCTCGGGCTTGCGTGTCTGCGCCTTGTGACCCGTCGTTAAAAGCCGACGAGCGCCGTGACTCGAAACACGACGCCCGAAAAGCTGTCCCTGTGGCCGCCGTGACGATGGTAAGGAAAAGTCCCGCCGGCGCTATGCGACCCGCCGCAGAGACACGACGAATCTGATCAATTTCTAGCGCCCATCCGGAGCAGGACGCAACTTGTGTCTCTCACTCCAGGGGGCTCTGCCGTCTGGAGTGCGGGCTCTCACGACGGTGCTTATAAGCGCTCACATCGCCCTCGAGGGCGAGGGCGCACGCCCGCGCCCGAAACGCAGCCAGGCCACGATCCCCCGCGGCGCCAGCAGGATCACCGCGAGCAGCACCAACCCTTCCACGAGCAGCGTGTCCGTCGTCAGCTTGCCCACGTAGAAGTCGATCAGCCCCAACGCCACCGCGCCGACCACCGGTCCGGAGAACGTGCCCACGCCGCCCAGCAGCGTCACGATCAGCGCATTCGCCGAGATCTTCCAGTCGAACACGTCCGGATACACGATCTGGCTCGACAGCACCGACAGCCCTCCGCCGACCGCCGCCACTCCGCCCGCCAGCGCGAACACGCCCAGCTTGCGCCGCTCCACCTCCACCCCCAGCGTCCGCGCCCGCAGCGCGTCCTCGCGGATTCCCCGCACGATCAGCCCCGCGCGCGAGCGCACGAACACGAACACCCCCACCAGCACCGCGCTCGCCACCCCCAGCATCGCGTAATACACACCGTTCACGTCCAGCACCACGTTCAACCCCGCCGGCAGACTCGCGATCAGGCCGTCGTCCCCGCCCGCCAGCCCCGGCGTGTGTTCGGCCCCGAACTCCAGCAGTGCGCTCAGCGCGCA
>Ga0210387_10001025_pt1 | contig 20813 bp, 22 predicted proteins | sample IncBWC7OmetaG_FD_160108 | JGI IMG/M metagenome (GOLD analysis project Ga0210387, IMG submission 160108) | Forest soil microbial communities from Barre Woods Harvard Forest LTER site, Petersham, Massachusetts, United States - Inc-BW-C-7-O ...
ACGGCGACCTGACGGGGACGGCGACGATGCTCGGTATCGAGGAACAGACGTTGCAATCGGAGTTGGCGGGATATGTCTCGAACGGCGAGTCCAAGCCCAAAAAAAAGGGGAAGAATCATGCGGGACTATGATGCCGATGAGCCGTATGTCGTCATTCAGGAGCGCTCGAGCGACGTCGGCTCGTTCTTGATGGGACTGGCCGTCGGCGCCGGTATCGCCCTGTTGTTCGCACCGCGCTCGGGCGAGGAAGTCCGGGGGGAGATCAAGCGCCGGGTGAAAACCGTGCGCGACAAGGCGTCGGATTCGTTCTCCGAGGCGCGCGAGCGGGTGGAGCAGCGCTTGGAGTCCGCGCGACTCAACCTCGAGGAGAAGAAGCAGCGGATGACGGACGCGGTCGCGGCTGGCCGGGCCGCGGCGCGGCAGGCGGCGCGCGATGCCCGGCGCGAGTTGTCCAAGCGTCCCACCAGCGCTGAGGACTGACCATCCGCTCGCTCCGAGCCGCATGGCGCGACTCGGCGCTGCGCGACTACCTGACGAGCGTATGGAGCAATAGCGGCGAGGACAACATTTTCTTCCTCGCCAGTGGCGTCGCGTTCAACATTCTGCTCGCGGCCGTGCCGTTCGTGCTGCTGCTCGTGAGCGGCCTCGGATACTTTCTCGACCTCTCGCCGGCCGCGTCGCTTTCCCGCATCTCCGTGCTGGTCGATCGGCTGCTGCCGGCCGAGTCGGGTCGGATGGGCACCGTGGTCACCGCGCTCATGAACGAGGCGATTCGCCTGCGCGGCACCGTCGGCATTGTCAGCGCGGTCACGTTCGTGTGGTTCTCGACGCGACTCTTCGGTTCCCTGCGCGCCGTATTGGCGCTCGTGTTTGATCTCGACCGCGATCGGGGGATCATCGACGGGAAGATCTTCGACGCGAAGGTCACCGTTGTGGCGACTCTCCTGGTCGTTGGTTACACCGTGCTCAACGCCTACCTGGTGGTCGCGACGAAAAACGGCGCCGCGATGCTCGCCGACATCGGCCTGCAGCACGCGGCCATGAACCGCTTCGAGTACTGGACGGCGCGCGCGTTCGAGTTCTTGTTCGTGGCCGCGACGTTCTTCGCGCTGTATCGATTCCTGCCGGCTCGTGGCGTGCGCGCTCGCACCGCCGCCCTCGCCGGGACGTTCAGCGCCGTGCTACTGGAGCTCGCGAAGCTCGCCTTTACGACGTATCTCCGCCACTTCAACCCCGGTTCGCTCTACACAGGGACATTGGCCGCGATCGTCATTGTGATTATCTGGCTCTACTACGCCGCGACGATTTTTATTTTGGGCGGAGAAGTCGGTCAGGTGTACGAATTGCGGCGCATCCGCCGATTGCAATGGGAGGCCGTTGAATAGTACGTTTCTCATGCCCCAGGTCCGTAGGAGGGCGCGAGCCCGCTAACCCCGTCAGGACCCCGCAGGTAGCAGCGGCATGAGGTGTCTTGCGTCGCTTCGCCGGGCCTGGGGTATCTCTCCTCCGACATGCCACTGGCCCTCGCCCGCAAATATCGACCGAAGACGTTCGCCTCGGTCGCCGTCCAATCGCACGTCTCGAACACGTTGAAAGGCGCCATCGCGCGCAATCGTGTCGCGCATGGCTATCTCTTCTGCGGCCCCCGCGGCACGGGCAAGACGACGCTCGCCCGCGTGCTCGCGATGGCGCTCAACTGCGAGCGCCGTCACCTGCGCGACGACGGCGAGCCCTGTGGCGAATGCCTTTCGTGTACGCGCATCTGGAGCGGCTCGGCAAGTCTCGACGTCGTCGAGATCGACGCGGCCTCGAACCGTGGCGTGGACGACGCCCGTGAGCTTCGCGAGCGCGCGATGTACGCCCCATCGGGCGCCGATCGCTACAAAGTGTATATCGTCGACGAAGCGCATATGCTCACGCGCGAGGCGTGGAATGCCCTATTGAAAATCCTGGAGGAACCTCCGCCACGCGTCGTCTTCGTGTTCGCGACGACCGAACCGCAGAAGATCGCCCAGGCTGCCGCTCCCGTCCTCTCGCGGCTTCAGCGCTTCGACCTGAAGCGCATCCCGTCGTCGGAGATCCGCGCGCGACTGGCGGAAGTGTTCGACGCCGAGGGACTCGAGGCGGACGCCGATGCGCTCGGCCTGCTGGCTCGCGCCGCCGACGGCTCGATGCGCGATGCCCTGAGCCTGACGGACCAGGTTTTGGCCCTCGACCCCGCTGCGACCGTGACCGCAGAGCGGGTGAGGGAAGCGCTCGGCCTGGTGCCCGAGGACGAGTATATCGCCATTCTCGATCTGATCGCCGCCCGACAGGCGGGCGAGGTCTTCGCCGCCGTGGCACGACTCGCGGACCTCGGCATCGACTTCGGCCTCTTTCTGGCCGGTATAGCCGACACCATTCGCGCACAGCTCGCGATCGTGCTCGGCGCCACGCCGCCCGATATCTCCGCGTCACTGCGCGCCGCGTTGACCGAGCGGCGTTCGGCGTGGTCCTCGGGCGATCTCCTCCGGATGCTCCACGCGATCACGGACCTCGAGCAGCAATTTCGAAAGAGCGTGCAGCAGCAGCTCCTCGTCGAGACGCTACTGCTCCGATTTGCGTTGCTGGACCGGTCGGTCGAGATAGAAGCAGTGCTTCGAGAGCTCGGAGGCGGTGGCAGCGGCGCGTCTGCGCGACCCCAGGTGCCGCCACCCGCTCGGCCGGCTCCCACTCGGCCGGCTCCCACTCGGCCGGCTCCCACTCGGCCGGCGCCCACGAGAGGGCTCGAGGCACAGTGGGGCGATATCGTCGCCAAGCTCCGAGGGCCTTCGCCGATGTTGGCGGCGGCGCTCGACCATGCGAAACCTGTCGGCATGTCGGACGAGGGAGACCTGACCATCCGGCTGGACGAGGCCAATGACGTTTTTCAGAGAAAGATCGAAGGTGGCCGAGATCAGATTCTGGGCGCGGTGCGGGAGGTCATTGGAATTGGGAAAAGCGTCCGGCTGGTGCTGGGGGAAGAGGCCAAGGCCCCCGCAGTGCCTCCGAAGCGGCTGACTCAGGAGACCCTCAAGACCGACGAAGTAGCCCGGCTTCGCCGCAGCGATGCCCTCTTGGGAGCCGCGATCGACGCGCTGGACTTGGAGCTAATGGACGACTAGCGACGCCGTTAGATTGGTCCACATGGCCGATATCATGAAATTGCTACAGCAGGCCCAACAGATGCAGGGCCGGCTCCAGCAGATCCAAGATGAGCTCCAACAGCGCACCGTTTCGGCCTCGGCCGGCGGCGGCATGGTCACGGTGAACGCCGATGGAAAAGGTCAGATCCGCTCGATCAAGATCGACCCGAGCGTCGTCAATCCAAGCGATGTCGAGATGCTCGAGGATCTGATCGTCGTGGCGATGACCGATGTGCAACGTCGGGCGGCTGCCCTGGCCCAAGAAGAAATGGGCAAGCTCACGGGTGGACTCGGGCTCCCGTTCCAGCTGCCATTGTAAGTGCCGGCGATCGACGATCTGACGATCGAGCTGGCCAAGCTCCCTGGGATTGGCCGCAAGACGGCGCTCCGGCTGACATATCATCTGCTGAAGCGCCCGGCCGACCAGAGCCGCCGCCTGGCCGAGGCGCTCCTGACGCTCGCGGAGCGTGTTCGCCAGTGCGATCGGTGTCACAACCTCACCGAAGACACGGTGTGCGCCATCTGTCTCGACCCTCGTCGCGACGCGACCCTGATGTGCGTCGTGGAGGAAGCCGCTGACATCGGCGCCATCGAGCGGTCTGGTGACTACCGCGGCACGTATCATGTCCTAGGTGGTCGTCTATCCCCTCTCGATGGGGTAGGTCCCGACGACCTGACCATTGCCGCGCTCGCGAAGCGAGTCGCGGCGGGGGGCATAAAAGAGGTGATCGTGGCGACCAATCCCAGCCTGGAGGGGGAAGCGACTGCCCTGTACCTCCAGCGCCAGCTCGTCCCACTCGGGGTAACGGTTTCCCGAATTGCCCGCGGACTGCCGGTCGGCGGTGACCTGGAGTACGCTGACGGCGTCACTATCGCGCAGGCTCTCTCAGCACGCCGGGAGATGCCATGAGGGTACGAAAGGTCGTTCGGAGGGGCGGGACCCGGACCGCACGGCTGGTCGCGACCGGGTTTCTGGGAGGGCTCGCGGTAGGTGTCCTGTTTTGGAGCCGGCAGCAACACCGGCACCGGCGGGACCTCTTCAGCAAGCACTCGCTGAGGCGGTTGGCGGCACTCGGGTATCTGTCCGGTACCCCGAGCGCTCACACCGCCAGGCTCCTCAGGGACTACATCCAGTGGGAACCACGTTCGGTCCTCCGACGACGCGGCCGCCAGGTGCTGCGAAAGGTGGAGGCGTCACTCGACTTGGGTTAGGTCATGGCCGTCGGCTCAGCGAGCTGGTCCTTCACCGAAGATGATTACGGGGCGATCACTCAAGCCCTGCACCGATTCCTGTATGAGAGCAATGCCCGCTGCGCTCTCCTGGTCGATCGGACTGGCCAGCTGGTGACGACCGTCGGCGAGCAACCGACGTTCGACCCGACCGCTTTCGCGACCCTGACAGCCGCCGATTTCAGCGCCAACGACCAACTGGCGAGGCTGATCGGCGAGACCGACTTCAATACGCTGTTTCACCAAGGCGAGAAAGAGTCGATGTATCTCGCCGATGTGGCCCGCCGGGTGATCCTCGTCGTGCTATTCGACAACCGCACCACCCTGGGGCTCGTGCGACTCAAGATGAAGATGGCAGTCGACGACCTCACGAAGCTGTTCGAGCAGGTCTTCGCGCGGGGTCAGACCGCCGGGGGGGCGGAGCAGCCGAACATCCTCTCGGGCGCGGATGACGAGATCGACAGACTGTTCCAATAGAGGACGACAGTCATGTCGATGATCAACTACGCGTCCCGCGAGATCAACTGCAAAATTGTCTATTACGGCCCAGGCCTCGGCGGCAAAACGTCGAACCTGGAGCATGTCTACGCCAAGGTCCAACCAGAGACCCGCGGCAAGCTGATCTCCCTGGCGACGGAAACCGAACGCACGCTGTTCTTCGATTTCTTGCCAGTGGACCTCGGCACGATTCGTGGCTTCAAGACCCGCTTCCACCTGTACACGGTTCCGGGCCAGGTCTATTACAACGCCAGCCGCAAGCTGATTCTCAAAGGTGTCGACGGGATCGTCTTCGTCGCCGACTCGCAGATCGAGCGCATGGAAGCGAATCAGGAGGCCATGCAGAATCTGTACGACAACATGGCCGAGTACGGGTATGACCTCAGGAGAATGCCGTTTATCGTGCAATACAATAAACGGGATCTCCCGAATGCCGCGGCGATCTGTGACCTGCAAGCGTCGCTCAACCCGGGCTGGGAGGTCGAAGACCCCGCGCGGCAACGGATGACCCCGGACGCGGCCCATCCCGGCGAGAACTTGATCGAGCAACTGCCCACTGGGGAATGGGTCGAGCGCGCGCCATATTTCGAAGCCGTCGCCGTCAGTGGCGATGGAGTATTCGATACGCTCAAGGCGGTGAGCAAGCTCGTGCTCAAGTCGCTCGCGTAGGTCGAGCCCGAGCCGCCGCCGCAACCGGGGTGGCGCAGTGAATCTTCCGAACGCGATCACTGTCGGGCGCATCGTCGCCGCGCCCGCGATCGCGTTGTTGGCCCTCCTGCCGTCCTGGCCAGCGCGTCTCGCGGCGTTCGTCGTATTCATCATCGCCGCCCTCACCGACTACATCGACGGCAAGCTCGCGCGCGACCGGAACCTCGTCACGGACTTGGGTCGCGTGCTCGACCCGCTTGCCGACAAGCTGCTGCTCGCCGCGACCGTTGCGCCGATCTACATCTTGCAGGCGCCTGCACACGATGTGCTGTCGTCGTTCACGGCCAGCGGGGGCTTTTGGGGCCTCACCGCGCTTCCATTTCGTACCCCGATCGGCGTCGTCCCACTCCCGTTCTGGGTCGTCGCGATCGTCCTCGGTCGCGAGATCGTGATGACCGTGTTTCGCCAGGCCGCACTGCACCGGGGCACCGTGATCGCCGCGATCGGGCCGGCCAAATGGAAGACGGGTTTCCAGTGGACCTGGATCGGCGCCGCCCTCTTCTGGTTCTTCGCGGCCAGCGCGTTCACGGCGGCATCGCTGACGCCGTCGTTCGTAACGCCCGCGTCACTGTTCATTGGGATCGTCGGGACTGCGAGCCTCGTCGGTGCAATTGTCTTTTCGCTCTACTCGTTGGGTCTCTATCTTGGCCGCTACGGCGGCGTGTTCCTGAGACCCAACCCGAGAGCGAGACAATCCCCGTAATGCACCGTCGAATTTCGCTGCTTGCGATTCTGTATCTATCCGCTTGCTCCGCCGACGTCACCAATCCTCCGAAGCGGCAAGCGCCGACCCCGCCGATGGCGATCTCCGTTTTCGCCGGCGATCGGTCGACCTGCGTCCTGACCTCCGGCGGCGCCGTCGAGTGCTGGGGCAGCAACGCGTTGGGCACTCTGGGCCTGGGCACTACGGATTCAAACGCCCACGGGACACCGGACACCGTCGTCGGAGGTCATTCGTTCGGAGCGCTGTCGGGCGCCGCGAGCTTCGTGTGTGCGCTCACGACCCAGGGACAACCCTGGTGTTGGGGGAGCGCGCTGGCGAGCGGGTCTGTGTCCCATCGTGACTCTGTGCCTATGGCCTTCGCGGGGGCGCCCGCCATGAGCTCGATATCGGTCGGCTGGGGTCACGCGTGCGGTCTTACGGTTGCCGGTGCCGCGTATTGCTGGGGTCACAATCAGCTCGGCGAGCTCGGTACCGGTGATACGGTGGATCGGGCAACGCCGACACCGGTGCTCGGGGGATCCACGTGGCGCGCAATCAGCGCCGGCATCGACAACACGTGCGCGGTGAGCACGACGGGTCAGGCGAATTGCTGGGGCGATACAAACTACGTGGACGGCGCGATCTACAGCGAAATCGAGACCGCGCCAGGTGCGCCGATCGCGAGCCCAGTGAGGTTTGCATCCCTCCACTCGGGCGCAGGCTACCAATGTGGTCTTACGTCCGGTGGTGCGGCGTACTGTTGGGGGCTCAATTATGCGAGTGCCCTCGGCGATAGCACGATGACCTTTCAGCCGGTACCCGTTGCGGTCGTTGGCGGAATCACGTTCGCCACGATCGCCATCTCCGGCGAGAATTCGATCGTTCCCACAACCTGTGGACTGTCGACGCAGGGCGCCGCCTATTGCTGGGGCAACCAGTCGTACGAACAACTCGGTACCTCGGCAGCGCAGCTCAGCACGTGCGCGATCACGGCGCAGCAATTCAGCGTACCCTGTTCTCCGGTGCCGGTGTCAGTGGCGGGCGGGCTGACGTTCACGGCAATCGCGGTCGGCAACACGCACGTGTGCGCCGTGACCGCGGGCGGCGCCGTCTACTGCTGGGGAATGAACGACCAAGGGCAGCTGGGAACCGCGACGTCGACGCCGTCGGCCTCCTCGCCGATTCGCGTCAGCGGCTTTGGCACGCAGTAGATTTGTGCGTGCGCCTCGAACTAGTCACGATTGGTGACGAGCTGCTGCTCGGATTCACAGTCGATACGAACGCCGCCTACATGGCGCGCGAGCTGGCTGGTATTGGTGTCGAGATCGTTCGCCGCGCGACGTGCGGCGATGAGCCGGACGCCATCGCCGAGGCCGTCGGCGACGCGCTGAAACGAACGGGCGCCGTGATCACGACCGGCGGCCTCGGGCCGACGAGCGATGACCGCACGAAAGAGTCGATCGCTGCGCTCTTCGGGCGCGGCATGCGGCTCGACGAGGAGATCCTTCAGCGCCTCGAGGAGCGCTGGGCGGCCCGCTTCAAGCAGCCGCTCCCCGCGCCCAATCGGCAGCAGGCGATGATTCCGGAGGGCGCCGAGGTGCTCACGAATCGCCATGGCAGCGCGCCGGGGATCTGGCTCGCGGACGACGCGGGGCGGTGGGTTGCCATGCTGCCGGGTGTCCCTCGCGAAATGCGGGGCATGCTCGGCGATGAGCTCATCCCGCGTCTCAGAACGCGCCTCGGTGCCGCGGCTGTCGTCCGGTCCGCGACACTGCGCACCACAGGCATCGCGGAGTCGCTGTTGGCCGAGCAGCTCGGCAACGTGGCGAGAGGCGTCGATGGGCTGCCGCTCGCCTATCTGCCCGGCCATGATGGTGTTGATCTGCGTCTCACCGCCCGCGGGTTGCCGGCGGATGCGGCCGAACGGGCACTGGATACTGGCATAGCAGCTTTGCGTGAGAAAACGGGGCGGTTTGCCTATGCCACGGGGTCAGAGGATCTCGCCGAAGTGGTACTCGATCTGTGCCGCGCCAAAGGTCTCACGATAGCCACTGGTGAGAGCTGCACCGGTGGGATGCTCGGTGAGCGGCTCACGGCTATCCCGGGATCCAGTGACGTGGTCGTCGGCGGGGTCATCGCGTACTCGAATGAGATCAAGACTGCCCTGCTCGGCGTCGACGCGGGTCTGATCGCCACCCATGGGGCGGTAAGCGAGCCAGTCGCGCGGGCGATGGCCGAGGGGGCAAGGGACAGGCTGGGGGCATCGATTGGGGTGGGGATTACCGGGATCGCTGGCCCCGGTGGAGCAACGCCAGGGAAGCCGGTCGGCACCGTTGACCTCGCCATTGCGGGCCCGTGGCCGACGGAAGCCCGACGCGTGCAACTCATTGGGGATCGTGAGGAGATCCGGTATCGCGCCAGTCAGGGGGCGCTGAACATGATCAGGCTGCGATTAGATTCATGAACTATGGCATTTTCTGACCAAGCGGACGGTGCTCCAGACCAGGCTCCTCTGCCGGCCGAGGCGGACATCGAGGAGCAGAAGGACAAGTACCTGCGTCTCGCGGCCGAATACGACAATTACCGGAAACGCACGCAGCGCGAGCGCCAGGAAGAGCGGGCCCGCGCGCAGGGTGAGCTGGTCAAGCAGCTCGTCGATGGCCTCGAGGATCTCGGGCGGGTCGCGCACGTAGATCCGGAGACGGTCGACGTTGGCACGGTCATACACGGTGCCGATATCGCCGAGCGCAAGCTCCTCAAGGCTTTGCAGAACGCAGGACTCGTGATCATCAACCCCATCGACCAGGCCTTCGATCCGGCGCTGCACGAGGCGGTCGGGACCGAGCCCGCATTGTCGCCCGAGGACGACCACCTCGTGGCCCGGGTGTACCAGCCGGGCTACCTGTTCAACGGGCAACTCCTGCGTCCCGCACGAGTCGTCGTGAAGCAGTGGAACGGTTGATCTGACCATGGCGTCACAGACCAAGGACTATTACGCGGTCCTGGGTGTGCCCGCATCGGCAAGCCAAGACGAGATCAAGAAGCAGTATCGGAAGCTCGCCAAGAGAAACCACCCGGACACGAACCAGAGCGACCCGAAGGCCGCCGAGCGCTTCAAGGAGATCTCGGAGGCCTACACCGTGCTGGGCGACGCGGACAAGCGGAAGCAATACGACGAAATGCGGCGGCTTGGCGCGTTCGGCGGATTCGCCGACGCGGCGCACAGCGCGCGTGGTGGAGCACGCTCTCGGCCCGGTCCCGGCCCTGGCCCGACACCCGGCGGTTCCTCGTATCGCTTCGAGGACTTCGACGTCGGCGGCTTCGGCGGCCTCGGGGATCTCTTCAGCTCGATGTTCGGCGGCAACGGCGAGCGCGCGACGCGCACTGGTGGCCCAGAGCGCGGGCAGACCGTCGAGACGACGCTCGAGATCCCGTTCCGAACCGCCGCACTCGGCGGCAAGGTGCCAATCGAGCTCGAAGTAAACGAGCCGTGCCCAACCTGCCACGGGACCGGCGGCGCTCCCGGCGCGACGTTCAAAACCTGCCCGGAGTGCAGTGGCCGTGGGACCGTGTCGTTCGGTCAGGGCGGGTTCGCGGTCAACCGGCCGTGCCCGATGTGCCTTGGCCGCGGGCAGGTGCCGAGCCAGACGTGTCCGACATGCAACGGTGTCGGCGAAGTTCGGAACCGCAAGAAGATCTTGATCACCGTGCCGCCTGGTGCCGACAACGGGACCAAGATCCGCCTCCGCGGACAGGGTGGTGCCGGGACGCAGGGAGCAGCGCCCGGCGACCTCGTCATCACATTCCAGGTGACGCCGGATCGCTTCTACAAACGCGACGGGCTCGATGTCATCGCGACAGTGCCGCTCAACATCGCGCAAGCGACACTCGGCTCGAAGATCAGCGTGCGGACGCTCGACGGGAAGAAAGTCGCGATTCGCATTCCGCCGGGCACTCCGGCGGGGAAACGCTTCCGCGTTCCTGGTCAGGGCATCGCGAAGGACAACGCGAAGGGCGATCTGATCGTCGAGGTCACCATCAACGTTCCGGAGAAGCTCACGGAACAGCAGGAGCGGATGATGAAAGAGTTCGCGGAATCAGGCGGCCTGAAATACTGACGGCCGCCAGAATCCAGAGCGCCCCCCTGAGCGTCAACCAGTAACGCATTCCCGCTGGCCCGATCGCCAATAGCGTGATCGTCACCAGGCACATCCCGGCCAATACGATCGCCATCGGCGAGCGCGCGAAGCGCGCGAGGCGCGCGAGGCCAATTCCGGCGAGAATGAGCAACAGCGCGTTGTCGAACATGGCCGCGAGATTGCGCGGGGCAGTCAGCGGCAGATCGGGATGGATGCTCGCGATCGAGACCGCCACTTTCTCCGCCGACGTACGCATGACGTCGAGCGGGTGCGATGCCATATAGCGCAAAGCCTGCCGCTTGAAATAGGCATCCGCACCGACTTCGTCGAGATCTTGGGTCTCGGCAAAGATCGGTGCCATGATCGTCTTGTTCATGGAAACGATGTCGACTTGCCCGAGCGACAACGACCGCCGCGCAAACGGTCCGTTGGACTCCCACAGGGTGATGCCATCATGCGTCGACCCGATCACGAAATGTCCGAGCACCAGCTGATTCCGGGCTCCCCAGACCCCCAGCGCCATCACCACGCCGGCAACCGCGATGGCCGCGGCGCGCCGGATGGGCCTCAGCACGAGCAGCGGTACGATGAGGAGCACCGCTTCCATACGCGTGATCGCCGCCGCGCCCGCTGCGATGAACAGTGGTACATACCCCCACCCGCGCCAGCGGAGCGCGATGATAGCGAAGACGGCCCACAGTAGCGCGGAGCCCAAGACCGCATCGTCGCGGTTGGACGCGTGAAGCAGCGTGACGGGATCGATGGCCGCGACGAAACCCGCTATGAGCGCCAACGTCGGGCCGCCGAGCGCGAGCCCAACGGCCGCGATGGAGACGATGAGCAGCGCGGCGACCGGCACGTTCCAGTAGTCCCACACGTTGATGCCCAGGCTGATCCCGGTGCGAGTGCCCGCGGCGACCCACAACGGCTCGCCCGGAAGCTCGAACGCCCGAAGTGGTGGATCGCCTGGGCGTGTCCCGCCCTTTAACCGGCTCCAGTCCGTGAGCTCGAGATGACCGGTTGCAGCCAGCATCCGGCCGACGTACGGCGCGGCGTTCGGTTCGACGTAGTGGCCGACGAGCCAACGAACGCTCGCCGTCTGCGTGACGAGCGCGAAGAGCCAGACCGTGAGGAGCGGCCTACGCGGCCAGGACAGGGAGCTGGGCCCGCGCGGCTTCGATGACTCCGCCGCCGATCACCATGTCACCGTCGTAGAGGACAAGCGACTGACCCGGGGCAATGGCCGCGACAGGCGCATCGAGTGCCAGCTCGATCTCCTCGCCATCGACCCGGACGATCTCGGCCGGAACCGGGCTCGCCCGATGGCGAACCTGTACGAAAACGCTATCACCGACCGTCCTCGGCTCGGCGATCCAATTCAGCTCGCGCGCGATCACGCCGCGACCCAACAACTCGGCGCGCGGTCCGATCACGACCGATCGCTCATTCGGTCGGATTCCCGTGACATACATTGGCTCGGCATATCCACCCGGCAGACCTCGCCTCTGCCCCACCGTGAATCTCGCGTAGCCCTCGTGCCAACCCGCGACGGTCCCATCCGACGTCACAAAGGGTCCCCGCGCGAGCGACGGCGTGTCGGCGCCGAGACGCTTGGCAATGATCTTGGTATGATCGCCATCGGGCACAAAGCAGATGTCCTGGCTCTCGACTTTCTCGGCCACGACATCAAGGCCGAGATCCCGAGCCCTCGCGCGTGTCTCTGTCTTAGTCAGTCCTCCTACGGGCAGCAACAGTCGCCGCACGACGGCGGGATCCAGGCCCCAGAGGAAGTAAGACTGATCTTTCCGTGGGTCGAGGCCACGACGCAGAACGCCCCCCTCCGCGCGTGCGTAGTGGCCTGAGGCGATCCATTGCGCGTCCAGCGCGTCGGCCTTAGCCAGCAAATCGCGAAACTTGGTGAATGTGTTACACCGAACGCACGGGATGGGCGTACGGCCGCGGGCATACTCGGACACAAAGTCGGCCACGACATCGCGGCCAAACGAGTCCTCGAGGTTCAACACGTAGTGCGGCACGCCGAGACGGGCACACACGCGCCGTGCATCGTCGATCGAGTCCAATGAGCAGCACGGACGGTCGGGCGTCTCCTCGCCATAACAGAAAAGCTTCATCGTGACGCCGATGACGTCATAGCCGCCTTCGACGAGCAGCGCCGCGGCAACAGAGGAGTCCACGCCACCAGACATTGCGACGACAACGCGGTCCACGATCAGTGCCCTGCGGCCGAGAGGCGCCGTGCCTTCTCGACGAGCGCGGGAAAGATCTCGCCGACGCGATCGATGTTGGCCTCGGTCGACAACGCGCCGAGACTGAGCCGCACGGCCGATCCCGCGAGATCGAGCGGACAGCGCAGCGCCGTCAACACGTGCGATGGGTCCGTATTGCCGCTCTGACACGCCGAGCCGGCCGAGGCGGCTACGCCGGCGAGATCGAGTGCCATGAGCATCGACTCGCTGTCCGTGCCTGGCACGGAGACCATGATGATGTGCGGTGCACGCGTGGCCTTCTGCGCGTGGATGACGGCGTCCGGAATGCGCGCCTTGAGCATCGCCTCCAGCCGATCGCGCAACCGGCCGAGTCGCTCGCGCTCGGCCGCGCGCTCCGCGACCACCAGCTCGGCGGCGCGCGCGAACCCCACGGCGAACGCCACGTTCTCCGTGCCCGGCCGGCGGCCGCGATCCTGCGACCCGCCATGCAGCAACGGCTCGATCGCCGTGCCGCGCCGAATGTACAGCGCGCCAACGCCCTTGGGCGCGCCGATCTTGTGCCCGGAGATCGTGAGCAGGTCGAACGGTTGGCTCGCGGCGTCGATCGAGACGGTGCAGAACGCCTGCACCGCGTCAGTGTGGAATACGATATCGCGCTCGCGCGCCTTCTCGGCCAGCGCCGGGATCGGCTGCATCGTGCCGACTTCGTTGTTCACCCACATGACGGAGCAGAGCGCGACATCGCTTCGCATCTGCGCGGCGAAGTCGTCGCCACTCACCGCGCCATCGCGATCGACCACCAGAAAGCGCTCGGTGGCACCTTCGCGCGCCGCCTGGTGCACGGCGGCCAGAATTGCCTTGTGCTCGATCGGCGTCGTGACGATGGCAGTCCGCGAGACACGGGCGCGCCAGGCGCCGAGAATCGCGAGATTGTCGCCCTCCGTCCCGCCGGAGACGAAGGAGATCTCGTCAGGATATGAGCCTAGACATCGGGCGACGCGCTCCCGAGCCTCGTCGAGCGCCACTCGGGCCTCGCGGCCCCACCGATGGACACTCGATGGGTTCCCAAATCGAGGGCCAAAGAAGGGGAGCATGGCATCGAGGACGTCCTGACGCACCGGCGTCGTCGCGGCATGGTCGAGATAGATGAGATCAGGCATGACTCTGCAATATAATTCAGCCGGTGTTCGACCACTTCTTGCGCGCGCGAAAAGACCGGCTGTTCGCGCCGATGGCGCGGCGGGTCGGCCGGCGGGTCTCGCCGTCGACTATCACTATTCTGGCCTTCCTCGTGGGCGTGGCTGCCGCGTTGAGCGCCGCGCGCGGTGCGTACGTCATCGCCCTTGGTCTCTGGTGGGCGAACCGTCTCCTCGACGGCTTCGATGGGACGCTCGCGCGCGTCGCCGGGACGGCGAGCGCTCTCGGCGCGTACCTCGATATCGTGCTCGATTTCGTGGTCTACGCCGCGATCCCGTTGGGCCTTGTCCTCAGCGTGCCGGACCCTCGCGCGCCGCTGGCCGCCGTCCTGCTGTTGGCGAGCTTCTACGTGAACGCCGCGACATGGATGGCCCTCTCGGCTACACCCGACAAGAGTCCCCCCGGCCTCATCGCCGGGGCTGAAACAGTCGTGTTCTACACGCTGTTTCTGGCCCTCCCCGGGCAGATCGTTCTCTTATTTCGGATCATGGCGGTCCTCGTAGCCTTCACCGCGGCCCAGCGTCTCGTGTGGGCCGCGCGTCATCTGCCGAGATGATCCTCGTACTTCTCGGTGCCGTAGCAACGATTTCAGGCACGGTGCGGCCTGGGGGCGCCAACGTCCGGTTCTTGCCGACCGGCGTCTCCACGATTGCCGATTCCGCCGGTGCGTTCCGCCTCGATGTCCCGGCGCTCATGCCAGGTCGACTCATCGTCGAAGCCCCCAACTACGTGCCGGACACCGTCGCGATCCCGCCCCTGGCCCCCGGGACGACACGCCATGTGCGCATCGCACTCCGGCTACTCCCCACGCTGCCGAGCATCGCCGTGCGGGCGAGCGCCAACCGACCATTGCTCGATGTCGCCGATGCCGCGGTCGTCGGTGCGGTGGATCGGACGGACCTCGCCAACATTCCTACCGATGCCCGCGACCCGGCCGACGTCGCCCTCGCGATTCCCGGTGTCACCCGTGGCGTCGGCTTCTTCGACTTCGCCCCAAAGCTCGACGTCGACGGCGCGAACTCGCTGTACACGCCGTATCGCATCGACGGCATGGACAACAGCGAGAACTACCTTGGCGGCCCAAAGATTCTGTTGCCGCTCGACGCCGTTCAGATGGTCGACGTGTCGGCGAGCACCTATGGTGCATCGATCGGCAAGAGCGCGAACGGCGTCGTGGGCTTCGAGACCCGCCGTGGCGGGGATGTCTGGTCGGGCACCGCCCTGGTCGATGGTCGTCCGGCGTCGGCATTTCGGCGGCTCCAGGGGGCTGCCTCCGGAGGCGGGCCGCTCGTTCCTGGCGCCACGTACGTATTCGGCGCCGCGGACTATGCCGTCGCCGACTCGGCGGTTCCCTATGAATTTGGCGACCCGCGTTTCGGGTCCGGCTCCGGCAACAGTCATCGGACGACGCTCAAGTTGTTCGGCCGCCTCGACCAGCAATGGAGTGCGACCCAGACAACGACACTCGACCTCGCGTTCAGCTCCATCGGCCTGGTCGGACAGGGCGGGGGCGTCGTGACGCGCGAGGCCGACCAGACCCAAAATCGGGTTGGTTTTCTCGCCGGGCTCCATCACGAGAGCAATTTCGGTGGGTGGACCAATACGGCCGCGGCCGAGGTCTCCACGTATCACTACTACTATCCGCCGAGCGCAACGCCATTCTCGACGCCGCAAGTGAATGTTGTGCGCGCCGCCGACACCCTGGCGACGCTCGCAACAGTGGGCTCGGCAGGGTTCCTCTTCGACGAAAATGAAATCGAAATCCAACTCGCGAACACATTGCGGCGTACTATCGGCGCCCACGCGGTGCAATTCGGCGCTGAGGTCCAACGGGAACAGTTCTCCCTCGCCGCGAACAACACAAATCCCGCCGGCACGTACACGATCGTAGACAGCGGCATCACGGTGCACGGTGGCATGGTGTCGATCGCCGACATCCCGGCGAACGATCGAGCGCCGTATTACATGATCGACGCCAACCCGCAGGATATTCATGGGATGAACGTGCTCGTCGGCGCGTTTGCGGAGGACGCGTGGTCGGTGTCTCCACGCCTCACGATAGACTACGGCCTGCGCTGGGACTACGACGATCTGACGTCGAAGGGTCGCGGGAGTCCGCAACTCGACAACTTCCAGCCGCGCCTGTCGTTTAACTGGCATCCGACGGCGAATGACGTGATACGCGGAGGTGCCGGCATATACGTCGGCCACATCCCGTTCACGACGTACACCGATGCCCGGCAGTTCGCGAGGAATGGCGACAACATCGTCACGTTCTCCAACGTCGCCTTCGGTCACGGGCCGACGCCGGCGCAGGTCCAAGCCGCGATGGCTACCGAGCCGGCTCGCGAGATTCGCGAGTTGTACTACTTCGGTGCCAAGGACCCGCAAAGTTATCAGACGTCACTCGGCTATCAGCACCGCCTCGGTGACTGGGGGTTTTCGCTCGACGGGATGGTTGTTGGGACCAAGTATCTCCCGCGCATCTGGGATCTGAATGCACCCCCGTGCTTGCCCCCGTGTCCGCCGGCCGAGATGCAACGTCCGGATGGCGCTCTGCCCGGTTCCTACAGCTTTCACACGACAACCGATTTCGCCGGCCAGAGTATCTACTGGGCAGTCATCGCGACGGTTCGACATCAATTCGCGGCGAACTGGACGGCCGACGTCAGCTATACGCTCTCACGGGATCGCGACAACACCGAAGACATCAACTTCGCGGCCGAATACGCGAACGATTTTCACAACGAGTGGGCGGATGCCGTCAACGATCGACGCCATCACGTCCAAGCGCGGACCGTATACACTGTGTTGGAGCGTCTCAAGCTGTCCACTATCGTTGATTTCACGACCGGAGCGCCGCAGAACGTCGTCGCGCCAATCGGAACGGATTACACCGGCAGCCAGAACTTCCTGCTGACCGCAAACTCGTTCGACTACAATTATCAGCGAATGCCGGGTACGCCGCGGGACAGCCAACGGCTGCCCAGTGAATTTGATCAGAGCGTTGGCGTGCAATACGAGTTGCCGATGGGCGTGTCGCTCCGGGCCGACGTGTTCAACGTCTGGAACGAGACGCTGATCTCTGGTTTCGTGAACAACGTCCCCGGCGGTGGTCCGCGCACGCTGATCCTGCAATCGTCGCTCTCCCAAGTCTCCGGCATTCGCCGGGCAGTCCAATTCGGCGCTACTTACTCGTTCTAGTCGCGCTCGTCGCCTGTCGGCACCCAGACGATCGGCGCGCGCTGGCCACGGCGCCCTGGGACACCGTCCTCGCACGGGGACGCGGCGCGACGGTCACGTGGGCGATGTGGCGTGGCGACCCGTCGATCAATCGGTACGTCGACGACTGGGTCGCCCCCCGATTACGACAGCGATTCGGGATCACCCTGAACGCCGTGCCAGGGCAGGGCGCGGAGCTCGTCAATACGCTCGTCGTCGAACGCGACGCCAATCGCAGGTTCGGTACTGTCGACCTCGTGTGGATCAACGGGGAGACGTTCTTCAACCTGCGCCACGAGGGGTTGCTATACGGTCCATGGGCAGGCCGACTCCCTGGTGCTGCCAACGTCGACAGTGCATCCCCGATTGTTGCGCGCGATTTTGAGCAGCTTCCCGAGGGGTATGAGTCGCCCTGGGGGACCGTTCAGTTCGCCCTGGTCTATGACACGTCGCGCACACCGCACCCGAGCGAGACCTACGAGGCGCTCCGCCTGTGGATTCATGCACACCCCGGTCGTTTCACCTACGACCAACAATTCACCGGCCTAACGTTTCTCAAGTGTCTCATGTATGCGCTGAATGGGGGCGCGGGACGGTTCCAGGGCGGGTTTGATTCGGTGCGCTACGTGTCAGCCCGCGATCGCACCTTTGCGTGGCTCCAGGACGTCACGCCAAACCTCTGGCGTCATGGCGTGACATATCCGCAGGACATCGCCCAGCTCGATCGGTTGTTCGCCAACGGCGAGGTGGACTTCGCCATGTCCAACAACCAAAATGACGTCGTGACGAAAATACGATCGGGTGTTTTCCCGCCGTCCTCACGATCATACGTGCCGCGCGATGGAACGATCGCCAACTCGCATTACGTCGCGATCCCGTTCAACGCGCCGAATCCCGCCGGAGCAATGGTCGTCGCCAACTTTCTTTTGTCGCCGGAAGCCCAAACCGAGAAGGCCAGACCCGAAGTCTGGGGCGACGGCACTGTACTGAAAGGCGACACGGTCGCACACCGATTCGCCGTGCCGGAAGTTGCGCCCGAATACAGCATACGCCTGCAGGACGACTGGCGCGCGCGGATTCGGCGATGAGAGTCGCGATGTGGATTGCCGCGCCCGTGCTGATCGGTGCGCTGTACGCCCTCCTTGGCGCGCTCGGCCTCGTCGGGCTCGACGCGCACGGATTCACTACCGAGCACGTGACTCGCGTTCTCGGCGCGGGGTCTACCTGGCGTGGCATCGGTTGGTCCCTCGCGACCGCCACGGTCGCCACGGCGGCCGCGACCGTCGTGAGCGCGGCGTTGGCGATCACCTTTCGCGGCACCGGCGCGGGCGACCGCGTCGCGCGAGCGCTGGCGGCTGTGCCGCTGCCCATGCCGCATATCGTTGCCGCGACCCTCGGGCTGCTCGTGCTGGCCCAGAGTGGTCTCGTTGCCCGAGCGCTCTACGCGGTCGGCATCATCCACTCGGCTGCCGGGATGCCGGCATTGGTCCTCGATCGTTTCGGGATCGGGTACATGGTCACCATGGCATGGAAAGAGGTGCCATTCCTGAGCGTCGTCGCGATGTCCGTCATCGCGACCCGCGGCCCTCGCCTCGAAGAAGTCGCGCGCACGCTTGGCGCGACACCAAGCGCAGTCCTGTGGCGCGTGACCGTGCCCATCCTGTGGCGTGGCCTCGCGCCGGCCGCGATCGCGGTTGCCATCGTCATCGCGGGGAGCTTCGAAGGGGCGTATCTGCTGGCCCCGAGTAGTCCCCTGGCGCTCCCGCTGCTGACATACGAGCGGTATCGCACGATCGACGCCGCGCGACGGGCGGACGCGTACGTGCTCGTGTTGCTCGGCCTGACGCTCGCCGCACTGGCGGTGACGATCCTCGAGTGGGTGAGAGCGCGATGGGACGTCGACTAGCCATAGTCGCCTTGGCATTCTCGGCGGTCGCGCCGTTGCTGCTGCTCGGCCTGTGGTCGGTCGGCGACCAGTGGTTCTTTCCAGCGTTGCTCCCTGGTCGCCTGACGCTCGAGAGCTGGCGAAACGTGATCAGTAGCCGCCTCGCAATAGAGGCGACAGTGAGCGGCGTGGTCGCGTTAGCGACCGCCGCAATAGCGTGTGCTCTCGCTCTACCAGTCGGCCGCGCAATGGCGCGACTCGGTGGCTGGCGCCGGCGGGTAGCCGCGGCCGTGGCCTTTCTCCCAGTGGCCGCACCGCCGATCGCTCTCGGGCTCGGCCTTCAGTATGCGTTCGCCACACTCGGCCTGACTGGGACGATCGGCGGCGTCATTCTGGCGCATGTCGTACCCGCGACGGGCTTCCTCGCGATCTACTTCGCCGGCGTGTTCACGGCGCTCGATCCTCGTATCGAGGACGAAGCCAGATCGCTCGGCGCGAGGCCGCTCCAAGTCTGGACACACATCACGGTCCCGATGGTCAAGCGGCAAATCGGCGATGCGCTGGCGTTGGGATTTCTCGTGTCATGGGCGCAGGTGCCGCTGACGCTCGTGATCGGCGGCGGCGTCGTCCGCACGCTGCCGCTCGCGGTCTACGACTACGTGCGCGCAGGCGACACGCGATACGCGGCGACTGGGGCGCTCCTGCTCGCGATACCGCCGATGCTGGCGCTCCTCGCCGCGCGCCGCGAGCGCGTCGCGCCCCTGTAATGGAGCCGGCGCTCCTGGTGCAGGCACTCGCCGTGCCCTTCGGTGCCGGGCCCGGCTTACGCGACGTGACGTTCGAGGTCGCCGCCGGCGAACGCTTCGTGGTCCTCGGCGCCTCGGGCGCCGGGAAAACGTCGCTGCTCCGCGCGCTCGCCGGCCTGTTACCGGTCACCGACGGCACCATCGCCGTCAGTGGAGCGGCGATCTATCTCCACCAGACGCCCGTGCTGTTCCCGCATCTCACGGTCTACGAAAACGTGGCGTTCCCGTTGCGCATCCGGCATCGACCGGAGACCGAGATCGACAGCCGGGTGCGCGCGGCCCTCGCGTCCGTGCAGATGAGCGGCTTCGCGCCCCGCATGCCGCGCACGCTGAGCGGCGGCCAAGCCCACCGCGTCGCGCTCGCCCGCGCCGTGGTCGCGCGGCCCGCGGTGCTCTTGCTCGACGAGCCGCTGGCATCGCTCGACCCGACCCTGCGCGAGGATATGCGACGGACGATCCTCGGGCTGCAAACCGACTGGGATGGCGCGATGGTGATCGTCACGCACGATCTCGACGAGATGAGCGCGCTCGCGGATCGCGTCGCGGTGTTGCTCGACCGGCGTATCGCCCAGATCGCGTCGCCCGCCGAACTCCTCTCGCGTCCGGCGTCTCTGGCCGTCGCGCGGTTTCTCGGGCACATGAACGAGATGCGGATGTCCGATGATACGGTGGCCGTCTTTTCGCCGGCCGCGGTACGGTTGCAGCCCGATGGCCGGCGCGCGCGCGTCGTCGCGTTGCGCCCTCGCGTGAGGGGCACGACGGCGGTGCTCTCCCTAGGCGACGCGCAGGTCGAGATGGCGGTCGATCCACTCGAACCGCCATCGGTGGGCGACGAGCTCTGTGTGGCGTTCGACCCGAGGGGGGTCGTGCTCTTCCCGGGGTGAGTCGGCGACAGTAACGTGATGCATGACCCCAAAGGGTGCGGCGCGGGGACTCCTCGTGGTCGGTGTGGCGCTCCGGGTCTGGCAGTATGCGGCGGACCAGTCGTTCTGGTTCGATGAGCTGTCGATTGCCCGCAATGTCCTCAGTCGTT
>Ga0210387_10001028_pt1 | contig 20804 bp, 18 predicted proteins | sample IncBWC7OmetaG_FD_160108 | JGI IMG/M metagenome (GOLD analysis project Ga0210387, IMG submission 160108) | Forest soil microbial communities from Barre Woods Harvard Forest LTER site, Petersham, Massachusetts, United States - Inc-BW-C-7-O ...
GTTTGGCGACGAAAATCCGGAGGGCGAGCTGATCACGGTGCTCGGCGTTCCGGGCGATCCCAATGTCGAAGTCGCGAAGATCCTGATCCGCGAGCAAGTCACCGAGCAACACCCCGAAGGAGCGATCCGCGAAGCCGAGGCGATGGCGGTCCGGCTGCTTCCGTTGAATATGGAGGGCCGTGTCGATCTTCGCTCCGTGCCATTGCCCACTATCGATCCGGAGGACGCGCGCGACCATGACGATGCGGTCTGGGTCGAAAAGCAAGGCGAAGGTTTTCGTGCCTGGATCGCCATCGCGGACGTGAGCGAATACGTTCAGCCGGGGAGCGAGCTGGACAAAGAGGCGCTGCGCCGCGGTTGCACTATCTATCTGCCGGACCGTGCTATTCCGATGTTGCCAGCGGCACTCGCTGCTGACCTGTGCTCGCTGCTGCCGGAGAAGGAACGTCTGTGCTTGTGCGTGATCGCCGATCTGGACCGCGACGGGCGAGTGAAGGAGTTCGAGATCGTCGAAGGGGTAATGCGGTCAGCCGCGATGCTGACCTACGGCGGGGTGGCTCGAACCCTCGGTTTTAGCGAGCTTCCGCCGAAGAGTGCGCCCGCGGAGGCGTTCAAAAAAGAGCTCCGCGTGATGGAGGAACTCACCAAAAAGCTGCGTAAGGCCCGCATGGCTCGCGGGTCGCTCGACCTCGATCTCCCCGAGGCGAAGCTCACCCTCGATCCGATCACCAAAGCTCCAGTCGACGTCACGCGTCGCACGCAAGATCCTGGCATCAAGCGCGCATACAACATGATCGAGGAATTGATGCTCCTTGCCAATGAGCTCGTCGCGACTTGGTTGGGTCAGAAGAAATCGCCGACCATCTTTCGCGTTCATGGCAAACCCGACCCGACTAAGCTCGCCCGTCTTGGAGTCATCGCCGAAAAATTGGGCGTCGAGTTCAACGCCGACGAGATGAGCGAACCGCTCGGCGTTTCGAAGTTCTTGCAGCGCATCTCGACGCACGCCAGAAAGCAGGTGCTCGAGATGCTGCTCCTTCGCTCACTCAAGCAAGCCGCGTACGACATCAAGAATGTCGGTCATTTCGGGCTGGCATCCAGCAATTACCTGCATTTTACCTCGCCCATTCGACGTTACCCGGACGTGCAGGTGCATCGCGCCGTGAAGCATTTGCTCCGCGGCGGGAAGCCCGTGAGCACCGAGGCTGCACTCGAGCAGCTCGCGCAAAGTGCCACGGCGGCCAGCACGCGAGAGCGTGCCGCGATGGACGTCGAACGAGAGGTCGTCGACCTGTACCGCGCATTGTTGATGCGCGATCACATCGGCGAAACGTGTGAAGGTACGATCACCGCGTTGGTCGGCAGCGGTGCGTACGTCACTCTGGACGCACCGTTCGTTGATGTCCTGATACGACACGAGAGCATGGGTCCGGATCATTACGAGCTGTCCGAGGACGAGTTGAGCGTTGTCGGCGTGCGCTCGGGAGACACGTTGTCCCTGGGCGATCGCGTGGCCGTGGTCATCGAAGACGTTGCTGTCTTGCGCCGCGCGGTCTACGCCAAGCGCATCGTTCCAGACAGTGTGCTCGAAGCGCTGGACACAGAAACGTCAGAAAAGCCGCTGCCCCGTGTCGCGGGCCGCCGACCGGGCCCGCGTGTTCCCGTGCGAGGCCGCGCAGCTCCCCCGATGTTGAAGGTTGGGCATCGTCCTACCCCGACGCGCAAGGGGGCGGCCAAGTCCAGCACGGCAGGCGGCAAGAGCTACAAGCCAACCCGCAGCAAAGGCGGCGGGGGTGGTAGCGGCAACGGCAGCGGCGGCAAGAAACGTCGCTGAGTCGCGCTCAGGTTGCGGGCGCTATCAGATCGCGACCCATGAACGCACGCAGCACCTCGGGGATCGTGATGCTCCCGTCGCGCCGCTGATATTGTTCGAGGATCGCCACCCAAGTGCGGCCTATCGCGAGCGCCGAGCCATTCAAAGTGTGGAGCAGCTTCGGCTTGCCTTTCGGCTCGGGTCGGTACCGGATCTTGGCGCGACGCGCCTGGAAGTCACCGAACGTCGAGCAGCTCGAAATCTCTCGGTAGGTGTTCTGTGATGGCAGCCAGACTTCGAGATCATAGCCTTTGGTCGCCTGAAAGCTGAGATCGCCCGCGCAGTGCTCGACGACGCGGTAATGCAAATTCAGGCGTTTCAGCACCTCTTCCGCATGGAGCGTGAGCATTTCGAGTTGTTCGAGCGCGTGCTCCGGCGCGGCAAACCGCACGAGCTCGACCTTGTCGAACTGATGCTGCCGAATGAGCCCGCGCATGTCGCGACCGTAGGAACCTGCCTCGCTGCGAAAGCATGGTGTATAGGCGGTGTAAGCGCGCGGTAGTTCGCTCGCTTCCAGGATCTCGTCTGCGTGCAGATTGGTGACTGGTACTTCTGCAGTGGGGATCAAGTAGAGCGCGCTCGGGTCGTTCGGGTCGCTGCGCTTGGTCTTGAATAGGTCCTCTTCGAATTTGGGAAGGTTGCCCGTGCCGCGCAGCGCCTCGGCCTTAACCAGATACGGGGGATACACCTCGGTATAGCCGTGCTCCAGTGTGTGCAGGTCCAGCATGAATGCAGCGAGCGCGCGCTCGAGGCGCGCGCCTTGCCCATACAGCACGGAGAAGCGTGCCCCCGACAACTTGGCCGCGCGCTCGAAGTCCAGGATCCCTAGCTTTTCGCCCAATTCCCAGTGTGCTTTCGGCTCGAAGTCGAAGCTCGGCTTGTCGCCCCACGTACGTACGATTCTGTTCTGTTCTTCACTCGTACCGTCAGGCACCGAAGGGTGCGGCACATTCGGAATGTGTAGGAGCTTCTCCTCGATCTGCCCTTCGAGCTCGGCCAGCTCAGCCTCCAACCCCTTCACGCGCTCCGACAAAGCCTTCAGCTCGTCGCGGCGCGCGGCCATGCCGTCCTTGTCACCGCTCTTAGCGAGCTTGGCCATCGCATCGCTGGCTGTGTTTCGTTCGGCTTGCAGCGTCTCGGTCTTGCGGATCAGCTCGCGGCGAGAGCTCGACAGAAGCGCAACGCCATCGAGAGCTTGCGCGAACTCCGGGCCGCGCCGTGCGAGCTGAGCCCGGACTTCATCGAGGTGATCGGCGACGTAGCGTGCATCCAACATCCTGTGTGTCCTTGTGCTTGCTCGCTAGTGAGCAGGCACACGTCATAGCGTAAACCACGCCCTTTTGCACAATCCAGCCAGTCCCAATCGCGCTCAGACGTGTTCAGAATCCGATGCCCACGCCGACCCCAACGCCGAAGCTGACGCCGCTTTGCGGTTGCACACGGTAGTTGCGCACAGCAAAAATTTGGGTCACCAGCGTGCACGCACGTCGTCCCGGGCCGTCACAGCCAAGCCAGACGCCATGAACGGAACGATCTCCGTTCGGCTCGAAGAATACGACGCGACCATCGGGCTGCAGACTCAGCCATGCGCGCTCGCCGGTCGGTGGTGCTGCGTTACTGACTCCCACGTAGCCCAATGCCGCGTTGTCCGTACCCACGAGGTGCCCGTCGGGTTGCAGTACGGCAAACGGTTCATAGTCTTCATCGGTGACGCGCCCAACGCGATCGATCACGAAGCGCAAGCGTCCACCCTCGACGACTCGTCCGTTCGGCTGAATTTCGATGCTGTCCTCGTTTGGACGATCCCAACGCGCCGGCGTGATGAGCAGTGCTGACCCGCCCTCGGCCCAGCGCGGCGGCGCGCTCGGCGCGCAGCCCGCGATGAAACACGAGACCAGCAGCAGCACGCTTCGAGCAAACCCCTGCACCGGCAGAGCATAGCGTCGTGAACGGTCCAGGGAAAGCAGGCGGCCGGCCACCCGCCCTCGAGACACTGGACATGGTCCTCGAACGTGAGCTCTCGAACCCGCGTGCCCGGACTTCGAGTAAGTCCCAAAAGGCCGCAGTATTTCGCGCGGATTTCCTGGCCGAAGTTGGGCAGAATACGGGACACTCAGTGCGGAAGGAATTTTCAACCATGTCGCTTCGTCCACGGCTCGTTCTTGCTCTCTTGGCGGGGTTCGTCGGAGCGCTCGCCGTTTCTGCGCTTGCCGCGTGCAGTGTCACGCCCCTCGGCGCGACGGATACTGGCATTGCTCAGGCCCGGGTTAAGGCGGCACCGGGCGCCGATGCGTTCGATCGCGAATGCGCGTCGTGCCACGGCAGGCGTGGAGAAGGCCTCACCACGGCACCGGCGATCATCGGCTCCGGTGCTTTGCCGACCTACCCGCGGGACGACAATTCCTCCTCGAATCCCGCGTTCCAGGCGAACGCGCCAACGCCAACGGATGCTGCGCGTGTGCCCGGTATGGCGACGCGCGGGCCGTTCCGTACAGCGCAAGACTTGTACGACTACGTGAGTGTGCGCATGCCGCAGCCCAAGAACAATGCTGGCACGCTCAAGCCGGAAGAGTACTGGGCCATCATCAACTATATGTTGATTGCGCACGGCGTTGCGGTGCCAGCTGATGGTGTCAACGCGGGCAACGCCAAGACGATCAACATCCAGCTCTGAGTCGCTCGAGGGGCGTCGGCGCGAGCTGGAAAAGTTCTGACAGCGGAGTCGCGTTTTTTGGCAGATTTCGTGGTTCGGCGTAGCAATGAAGGCCGAGGGTCTGCCGTGAATCGTTGCCATTCAGCTGAGTTCCCAAATGACAATCCAGAGCTCCACGACGGAGCCCTGTGGATCTGTCCGGAGGTCTGCAGTGCGGCGCGGCCGCTGCGCGTGCCGCGCCCGACAGCGCACGGCGCGCTGATCGCGCCGCCTTCGGCCGAGCTGGGCGTCGTCGCGCCTCCCAAGGCGGCGGTCTCAGTGGCTCTTGACGCGTTCGTTGCCCGTTTGGCGCCGCCTGTTGAGCTAGCTCCGCTCGCCCAAGCCAGCAGCGAGCCCGCGACGCGTCCGAGCTTGGCGAGGGCACGGCCGCAGGGCGATCCCTTCAAGTGCTTCGTGCAGGCCATGGTCGACGCTGCTCAGGCAGCAGGCGGGTCTCGCGCGGCCGCGGTTTTGCCGCAGCTCCTCGAGCAAGGAACCGTTCGCGTGGATGCTCTAGATTCCTCGGCGCTCGACGCTCTTGCTCGACGCGGCTTTTGGATAGGGCGACAGCCGTCTGTGCGCTTCACCGATACGCTCGCGGCGTTCCGCGGAACGCTGCGTGGGGAAGCCACGGACCTCGCGGTCTGCGGTGAGTACACTCTCGACCGCTGGGCGGCGGCACTACTGGCGGCGCTCTTGGGTTGGTCCAATGGTCGCGCGGAAGAATTGCGCCGAACGCTGCGCCGGTCCGGTGTGGCGGCGTTCGGTATGCTCGAACGAGCTGCCTAGCCGGCTCGTGCGCTAGCGCTTGGTAGCGCTCACTAAGTACTCGTACAGCTCGCGCTTGCTCGTGCGTTTGCGGAGCCTGACCACGATGGCGTCGCGGAACCCGGAAAGCTCGAAAATTTCGGCAAATAGTCGCTCGGCTGGCACTAGCACGTCGAAGAACTTCGAATTTCCGACGACATAATGAACCTGTCCACCGGGTGCGACGATTTCGGAAATGCTGCGCACATGGGCCAGCATATCGAAGAAATACTTCGACACGTAGCGGGACAAGACGTCGCTCTTGCGCGCGATCTTCCCGACGAGCGTGCTCAAGCCGGTGAGCGGCAATGAGTCCTCGAGCCGCCATGCCGCGACGCGGCTCGTCGCAGAGCCCCACGTACCGCCGATGGCTTGCCAGTCGAGTTCGCCTGCGTCGCGCGGCTGTTCGAGGTAGCCGAGCCAATACATGTACGGCCGTAGCTCGCGAACATAGCTCATGCGATTCACATAGGGCGGTGACGTAATGACGGTTCCGAATTGCAGATTGCCCGAGAAACTGGCTACTTTTCTGGCATCTCCGAGCACTGCTCGCCGTTTGGTTTTGGGAAGGGCCAGCGCTGCTGCGTTGGCGATCGGCGAAAATGAGTCGCTCAGGGCTGTGGCGACCTGTTGCGCTGCGCGCTTTGGTGCTGCGTCCGACTCGGCGAACGACATCGACTGATGACCAAAGCTCACGTTGGCCGTCGTGATCAAGGTCTGGCAGAACGAAAGCTTGGCGAGGTCCTGCGCGGCGGGTTCCGCGTCGGAGCCCACCAATGTTGCGTGCGCGCGGCCCAGCGCATGCAAAGTGGGCTTGCCCCACCACTTTTCGATCTGAAAGAGCGCAGGTAGCCAAGGCGCGTTGCTTCTTCCGAGCGCTGCGCGCTGCATCTCGCCGATCAGAATTTCTGCCTTTTTTAGCGTAGCCGGCGCGTAGTTGGCGACCTTCGCACGAGCCAGCCACACCAAAAATGGATTCACGTCCAGTGTTACGCAGGGAATGCCGCGCTCCGTGCAAGTCAGGAGCGTCGTGCCAGTGCCGCAAAAGGGATCGAGCACTGGCAAATGAGGTTGCGTTCGCGCGTCCAGCAGCTCACGCACGAGATGGACGGAGTAGGCCGGGGTCAGACGCAGCCAACCGTAGCGCGTGTCGCGCACGTTGCCGTGAAAAGTGAAGCGCGCGCGTGGGGTGCGATCGCGGTCAGCCGGCGATGTCGCACTACGTAGCGCGTTAGGCTTGGATGTCTTCGCCGAGGTAGGCTTCACGTATACGGGGATCCGTCTTGAGATTGGCACATGAGCCCGTGAGTGCGACTGCGCCCGTGACGAGTACGTAGGCGCGCTGTGCGACTTCCAACGCGAGCCGTGTATTTTGCTCGACGAGCAGAATCGTGATTCCTGTAGCCGCAATTTGCGTAATAGATTCGAATATTTGAGTGACGAGCTTGGGCGCAAGTCCAAGGCTCGGCTCGTCCAGCAGCAGGAGTTTCGGGTCGGACATCAGTGCGCGCGCGATGGCCAGCATTTGTTGTTCGCCACCGGACAACGTGCCTGCGTTCTGAGCCATGCGTTCACCCAAACGGGGAAACAGCTGCACGCTGCGTGCGAGATTGTTGGCGATGCCGGTCGCGTTTCGATCGACAAATGCACCAAGCAGTAAGTTCTCGCGCACGCTCAAGTTGCCAAAGATCGCGCGCCCCTCGGGGACGAGCGCGACGCCAAGCGCAACGATGCGGTGCGTGGCCATGCCCTTCACGTCTCGGCCAAGCACACGCACGGTTCCGTTTGCGTGTGGAACGAGCTGCACGATGGACTTGAGAACGCTTGACTTCCCTGCCCCGTTCGCTCCAATCAAAGTGACGATCTCGCCTCGCTCCACAGTCAACGAGATGCGTTTGCAGGCAGTGATGCCGCCATAGGCGACGGTCACGTCCGAAAGCTCGAGCGCGTGATCGGAGCTTGGCGCCTGTGCTTGGCCGCTCTCGCTCATATTTCAGCCTGTTTTGGCTCTTCACCGAGGTAAGCCGCGAGTACTTTGGGATGCACCTTAACCTCGGCCGCAGTGCCTTCGGCGATTGTCTCACCATGGTCGACGACATGGATCGTGTCGCACACGCTCATGACAACCGCCATGTTGTGCTCCACGAGGACGACCGTGAGTCCCAACTGGTCACGCAAGAACCGGATCTGTTCGTTCAGAGTCCGCGCCTCTTGACTGTTCATCCCTGCGGCGGGTTCGTCGAGGAGAAGGAGCTGAGGGGACAACATCAGCGCGCGCGCGATTTCCAAGCGCCGTTGTGAGCCGTAGGGCAAACTCCCCGCGGTCTCGCGTGCGAGGTCCGCGAGACCAAGAATTTGGAGCAGCTCGCCTGCGCGTTTGCTGAGCGCACGTTCGTCGTTTTCGTAGCGACGGCTGCGGAGCATCGCGTCCACGATGCTCGCCGTGTGCAAGTGGTGACCGGCGACCATCACGTTTTCCTCCACCGTCATTGCCCGGAAAATACGGATATTCTGGAAGGTCCGCGCCACACCCAAGGCTGCAATGGTCGCCGGTCGAGACCCCGCGATATCTTTGCCCGCGAACATGATGGCGCCGCGGTCCGGCTGGTAGACACCGGTGATCAGATTGAACAGAGTTGTCTTGCCGGCTCCGTTCGGACCGATGAGCCCGAAGATCGCGCCCTTCTCGACCGCGAAGGAGACATCATGTACGGCGCGCAGGCCTCCAAAGGTTTTTTCGACCTTGAGGAGCTCGAGTAGAGTCACGCATCCCCCGAGGGGCGCGCGGGCTTTGCTCGACGTCGAAGAACATGGTGCAGCTCGCGCGTGCCGAGCAAACCTTGCGGTCGCACGATCATGATCACGATCAAAAGAAGCGCGTACAAGACGAGCCGATACTGCTGCAGATCGCGCATCAACTCGAGCGACACCGCTAGGAAAATGCCGCCAAAAATGGCACCGGAAATCGAGCCGAGGCCGCCGACGATGATCATCACGACCATGTCGATCGACTTTTCGAATCGAAAATCTTCCGGACGAACGCCGGCCTGCATGTGAGCGAACAGGCCCCCCGCGATGCCAGCGGTTGCTGCACTGATTGCAAACGCCGTCACTTTGAGGCGAGTCGTGGGCGTGGCCATGGCTTCGGCCGCGATTTCATCTTCACGAATCGCGATCAGGGAGCGGCCTGTCTGAGAAAATGTCAGGTTGTGAATCAGAACGACGATCACCGCGACCCAGGCGTAAACCCAAAAGAAGTTGGTGTAGGCGGGCAAGCCCGACGGATCGTCGCCGAAGTAGCCCGTAGCGGCGCCCAGGAACGTGGCGTTGTTGAACAGGATGCGGATGATCTCGCCGAAGCCCAGAGTGACGACGGCCAGATAGTCGCCGCGCAACCGCAAGCTCGGCATGCCGACGACGAGCCCAGAAATCCCGGCGAATAGCGCGCCGACGAGGAGGGCCGCATTGAAGATCACTGCGTTCGCAAGCACGCCCTGGCCGAGTACGCCGTGTAGCGGCCCGGCAATTCTAACGCCCACGTAAGCCGCGCTGTAGGCCCCAACTGCCATGAAGCCTGCATGGCCGATGGAGAATTGGCCGGTAGTGCCATTGATCAGATTGAGGCCGACGGCGAGAATGATGTTGATGCCGGCCAAGAGCACGATGCGCTGCACGTAGTCGTTCAGACCGTGCTCGAGGCCGAACTGCAGCCCGTAGATCGCGAGCAGCACACCTAGAGTCGCGACGAGGCGAAGAGCGAGCCGCATCACACTTTTTCGACCCGGACGACGCCGAGCAGTCCTTCCGGCTTCAGCAGCAGGATGCCGATCAGAATCAGGAACGTGATGGCGTCGCGATACGCGGGGGACAGGTAGCCAGCCGTGAGTTGTTCCGCCAAACCGATCAGCAGTCCGCCCACTACCGCGCCCGGAATGCTGCCAATTCCCCCCAAAACGGCGGCCACGAAGGCCTTCAGGCCGGTGAGCACGCCCATCAACGGGTTGATCGTGATTTGGTCCAGACCGAACAGAATGCCTCCGGCGGCGGCGAGCCCGGAGCCGATCGCGAACGTGGAGCGGATCACGCGATTGGTGTCGATGCCCATCAGCTTGGCGGCGTCGATGTTGAACGACAACGCTCGCATGGCCCTCCCCGTCCAAGTCTTCTGTACCAATAGGTGCAGACCGAGCATCAGCGCGAGCGCCACGCCGAAGATCGTCAATTTGATATTGGTGACGATCACTCCGAGCACCTCGAAGCGCACCTCTCGCAAGATGGCTGGGTAACGTTGCGGATTCGGAGAGAACACGAGCATGCCGGCGTTCTGCAGGAATAGGCTCACCCCGATTGCGGTGATCAAGGGTGTCAGTCGTGGCGCGTTGCGTACTGGCCGGTACGCCAAGAACTCGATGAGCACGCCCAACACGGCGGCGGCGGCCATCGCAACGACCAACACGAGTAACGCTAAATACAGCGGAAAACTGCGGCCGCTGGCTTCGAACGCATCGATGCCCAGCGCGCTGGCGGCGTACAAGCCAGTGTATGCGCCGACCATGAACACTTCGCCGTGCGCGAAATTGATGAGCTTCAAGATGCCGTAGACCATCGTGTAGCCCAACGCGATGAGCGCGTAGATCGACCCGAGCGACAGGCCGTTGATGATCTGTTGAAGGAACTGAGTCACGCGGTTCTAGCCGGGCACCGTCGGAATCACGGAGCGATCGAGGTTTCGAACTTGGCCTTGCCGCCTTCGATCTTGAGTACGACGGCGCTCTTTTGCGCGTTGCGCTGGGCGTCGATGGTGATCTTGCCCGTCACACCGTCGAAGTCCTTGGTCTGCGCAATGGCGTCGCGGATCGCGGTCGGGTCGTCTTTGCCCGCCCGACGAATGGCGTCGACCATCACCTCCGCCGCTTCGTAGCCGAGCGCCCCGAGGCCACTCGGCGCGACGCCGTATTTGGTCGTGAAATTCGCGACGAATTGCTTGGCTCGGTCAGTCGCAACGTCAGGCGCGAAATGATCGGAGAAGTACGAGCCGTTGATCGCGTCGCCTCCGATCTTGAATAAGTCCGGGGAATCCCAACCATCGCCGCCGAGGAGTGGAATTTTGAGTCCCAACCGATCGGCGGTTCGTGCGATGGACCCGACCTCGGAGTAATAACCGGGCACGAAGATGGCTTGTGCTGGAGTGCCACGAATTGCGGTGACTTGCGCGCTAAAATCAGTGTCGCCCTGCGAGTACGACTGTTCGACGACGATCGTGCCGCCTTGCGCAGTGAACGAATTCTGGAACGCTTGTGCGAGCCCGATCGAATAGTCGTTTTTCACGTCCTTCAAGATCGCGACTCGGTCCAGCTTGAGGTTCTGGCGCGCGAACGTCGCCATGACCCTGCCTTGGAACGGATCGATGAAGCACACACGAAATACGTAGTCGCCGATCTCCGTCACCTTCGGATTGGTCGAAGTCGGAGAAATCATGGGGATTTTGCGGCGCTGCGCGACTCGGCCCCCCGCAAGCGAGAGGCTGGATGCTACTTCGCCCAAGAGCGAGGTGGCCTTTTCGATATCGATCAAGCGAGTCACCGCGTTCGCGGCCTCGGCGGAGTCACCGCGCGTGTCGAGCGTCACCACGCGAATCTGCTTGCCGAGCACCCCGCCCTTGGCGTTTGCTTCCTCGATCGCGAGTCGCACGCCGCGGTCGGTATCCTGCCCGAAGTGCGCGGTACTACCCGTCATCGAACCATAGTGACCAATCACGATCTCCGATGCCCCGGTTTTCCGGCAGCCGACGGACAAGCCCGTCGCTAAGGCGCCCAGGCCAGAGATCAGAGTTCTTCGCTGAATCCGCATCGTTTCGGCTCCTCGGGCCGGGCCCGATTCGACGCGACGCTATCACAGGCCAGGTATCTAGCGTGCGCAAGCCTTCTTCGGGCGCGCCACGCCGCTCACTTGCAAGGGCGCAGGATTTTCAGGCCGTCGACTTCGACCTCGCACATTTGTGGCGCAACAGGTCCACTTGGCGCGTGCTTGGCGGACGCGGTGTTCGGTCCGCCGAGCTTGATCGTCACTCTTTGATCGCGCTGAGCGAGAACCTTGACTGCGCCCTTGAGTGCGCCTTTGGAGGCCTCGAACTCGAGTGTTTCGTTGGGCGTCGCCAACACTTCGCAGGGCGTCGAATCACAGACCTGAAAGCCGTTCTTCGACAGAGTGGCGCCAGTCGGGTCGCTCGATACGTCGAGCCGGATTGCGCTGGTCGGCGTGACGGTCGCTGTGCCCTCCCCGGATTTGGGGGGCTCTGGCACCGGGCTCACGCTAGGCGTTGAGGCGGCCGTCGGGACCGCCGCCGCCTGGACCGGCACGCCCACTGCACGAACTTCTGGGCTCGGGGCCGTCGAAGCTCCACGCTTTGCCATGAATACGCCGGCACCTGCCGCGAGCGCTGCCACGACAACCACGGCGGTAACGATGCCACCCCGCGAGCGAGCCGGAGGTCGAATGGAGGCTTCCGCGCCGAGCTGAGTCTCCGCGCGCGCGGCGTCCGTGCCTCGTTTATTGACCGTCTCGGCGCCACGGGTCGGGCCGAGCGCTCCCGTCGTTGGGCTTTGCACCGTTTGCACGAACTGCTGCGCGGTGGGGCTACCGGGAGCGTGTGGCAGAAACGACATCGAGTGCTCGGCGACGGACGCGACGGTCGGTCGGTAGCCGAGAGCCGCGGCATCGGAGGTTCCTGAAATCGCTTGTGCGAACTCCAGCATGGTCTGATAGCGAACGGCCGGATCCTTCTCCAGCGCACGCATGATCGCGGCTTGAAGCTGCGGCGAGATCGTCAACTCTGGATAGACGACGTTCATGAGCGGCGCTGGCTCGTTCAGATGCTTGGTGAGCACACCCAGAAATGTTTCGCCGGTGAAGGGTACGGCGCCCGTAAACATCTCGTACATGATGACGCCGACCGCATAGATATCCGCGCGCAAATCGGCGTGTTTGCCGCTCGCTTGTTCGGGCGCCATGTACTCGGGCGTGCCGAAAATCATGCCGGTTCGCGTCAAGCGGCGCTTCGTTGCAACCACCGCCTCGTCCTTCGACCGCAGCTGAGCAATGCCGAAATCGACGATTTTTACGATCTCTTCGCCGTCTGCCGTGCGCTGCAGAAAGACGTTCTCTGGCTTCATATCCCGATGCACGACGCCATTGGCGTGCGCGGCCGCGAGCGCGCGGCAGATCTGCATCGAAACGCGAATGCCAGTTCCCGCGTCGAGCACTCGGCGCCGCGTGAGCTCGTCGGCCAGATCGCAGCCCTCGAGAAACTCCATCGCCAGATAGAAACAGCCATTGTCGAGCTGGCCGAAGTCGAATACGTCGAGCACATTCGGGTGCTTGATACGCGATGCGCTGATTGCTTCCTGCTGAAAGCGCGTGACGATCTCGCCCTTCGTGGCGTATTCCGAGCGGAGCACCTTGAGCGCCACCCGTTTTTCGATCGCAACGTGCTCGGCCAAGTAAACTTGGCCCATACCGCCTTCGCCGAGCAGCTTCATGATGCGGTATCGCCCAGCGGCGAGGGTTCCAATCAGCGCATCGTTCGGGTCGGTCATGTCTCGGCGCGAGCTCCAGAACGAGGCCCGCTAGCTTGAAACCTTAGCGTTCCTTCCTAAGCGCGGCCAGAGCGCTGTGGCGGCGTCCACTCAGTCGTTCGAACGGCTTCGAAGCGGCGGCGCGCGCGTGTCCCTGCTAGCCAGAAAACCTGGCCTTTGATAGGCTCCGCGGCCCAATGATCGTCGTGATGGAGCCGAATGCCTCGGATGCGGCGATTGAGAGCGTGATTTCCTTCTTGGTTGCCGCCGGTTTCGATGTGCATCGATCGAGCGGGCAATTCCGCTCGATTCTCGGCGTCGTTGGTGAGGTGACCGGCAATGACGTTTCAGTAGTGAGCGAATTCGAGGGAGTGGCCCAGGTTACGCGCGTCAGTGAGCCCTTTCGACTCGCGTCGCGTCGCTTTCGACAGCGTTCGACCGTGGTGGACGGCCCGTGGGGTAGCATTGGCGGCGAGCGACCTTGGATCGCAATCGAGCCCGTCGGCCCGCTCGGCTCGGCGCGCAAACGCGCCCTGGGTGATGATGACGCTCCCGCCTCCGCTGAGCTGCCTTACGCGGTCGCTGCGGGTCGACCTTTCGATGCAGCGGTGACGCGCTCGCACTTGGCGTTCGAGAATGTGGGCTCGCTCACGTGCTTGTCGATGCATCCGCAGCCATTGGAGCAGGCTTTTGCGGTGCGTTTCGTGGAGCGCGCACCCAGTTGGGGCGCAAATTCCTGGATCGGGGCTGCCGAACGTGAGCTCGAGCGTGGCCAAGACCAAGTGGTACTGCTCGAAGCGGGTGGTGAATATCCAAACGGGGCGCGGACCCTCGAGATCGCCGCGATCGCGCGCGCCAAGATCCGCACACATCTGCCCATCGTCGTTGATGTTGCGAGCATCGCGCAGCGTGCGCGCTACTCGACCGCTGTGGCGTGCGCCGCGATCGCCGCTGGCGCGGATGGGGTCATCTTGCGAACCTGGGTCGGGCGCGAGGGTGACGTGCCCCGCGTACCGGCCACGCTGCGTTGGGCCGAGGCCGTTGAATTGGCCGAGCGTTTGCGAGACATCGGCGCTGTAGTGCGCAAATGAAGCAGCTCGCCGTCTTTGGCTTCGGCTTGGTGGGAGCGTCACTTGCCGCCGCAGTTCGAGAGGCCAGTCCTACGACGCGGATAGTAGCGATCGACCTCGCCGCGGTCGTCGCCTCCGGTGTCGCCCAGGCGCTAGCCGACGAGCTCGTCGACAGCAACGACCAGCCTCGCATTCGCGATGTCGCTGCGGCTTCGGATGTATGCGTTCTCGCTGCCCCGGTCAGCGTGATTGTAGCGCAGCTTTCAACATTGCTTGAATGCGCGCAGGTCGTCACGGACTGCGGCTCCACGAAGCGTTCAATTTGCGCGGCTTGCGCCGACTCCCCCCGACGGCGGCGCTTCGTTCCGGGTCACCCGATGGCGGGTGGTCCGGAAGGTGGCGCTGGTCAGGCCCGCGCCGATCTATTTCGCGGACAAACTTGGCTCCTTTGTCCCGAAAGCAGCGACAGCGACGCGGTCGACCGGGTTGAATCGCTGATCTCGCTGATCGGCGCGAGGAGCGTCCCGCTCGGCATCGACGCACACGACCGCGCCGTCGCTTACACCAGCCATGCGCCGCAAGTATTGGCGAGCGCCTTGGCGGTCCTTGCAGCACGCGCGGGGGCGAAGATTGCGGCGGGCCCCGCATACCGCGCGACCACGCGGAGCGCGGGCGGTGCCGAGTCGATGTGGCGCGACATTTTCTCTGCCAACGCGGATCAGATCAGCGTCGTACTGCGACGACTTGCGGCCGAGCTGAACGGTGTCGCCGCTGGTTTGGAGATGTCGCCTGCGGATGGAAGCGCCGCGTTGGCGTTGCTTGCAGAGGCTCGGGAGTCGCGCGACCGGCAGTGATTGCGCTCCTCGCCGACATGGCCGAATACTTGCTACACTCGGGGTGATGCGTTGGCCCCTTAGCCGTTGGTCGTGGCTGGTTGCCGTCGCCGTTGCTGCGGGCTGCGCGCTGAACCCACAGCCGGACTTGCCGGCCGCTGGCGTCGGTACCTCGGCACCGGCGGGTGAGGGCGGTTCCGGCACGGTGCTCGTCGTCGGAGGTGCATCCAATGCGAGTGGCGGCGGCCCCGCGAGCTCGGGCGGGGCGAACAGCGGCACCACGGCAACCGCGGGCAGCACGGGAATCGCGGGCAGTACGGGTGAAGCCGGCGCCGCCGGCGAGGGAGGCGCTCCGTCAGAAGCGGGTGCTGGCTCATTGCTCGCCCCGGCAAGCGACTACTGATCTCGCTGCCCGAGTTTGTGCCAGTCTGAGCCAGACGACCATCTTGCGGAGCTGGTTTTGCGCGCTCTGCGCTTGGCTTGAACCGTGCTAGGCAACGTGACAGGCATGCGAGCTCGGTGGCACAAATGGTGGCTGGTGGCGTTGGCCTGTACGGCTTGCACGCTGAACCCCCAGCCAGACCTGCCGGGCGATTCTGATCGTGGGGCAACAAACGGAGGCAATGGGAGCGTGGGCACCAGCACTGGCACTGGCGGGTCCACGTCCGTTGCCGGTGGTGGCGACCTAACAGTACCGGTCGTCGGTGCCGATGGCGGGATTGGCGAGGCCGGTGCCGGGGGCGAGGCCGGCACTAGCGGCGAAGCCGGTGCAAGCAGCGACCCTCCGGTCGTTGCGCGTTAGTTCTGGCCCCTCTGCGGTCGCCGACAGAGGCACAGAGCGCTCAGCTGGCGCCGGGTCGAACCAGATAGTGATCGAGGACGTTAGAGATGAGGTCCGCCAAGATCCCGTCGGCCACGCGCAGGCGGCGGCTCAGCTCGCGCGCCAAATTGAGGACGATCAGCGAGTAAGAGCGAAGGTCGTAGCGATACAGCGCGTCCAAATCTGCCGCGCTGATGCGGAGCAAGCGCGAGGGGGCAAGCGCGCGCACGGTTGCCGAGCGAGGTTGAATGTCGACGATGCTCATTTCGCCGAACCAATCCCCCGGCCCAAGCAAAGCCACCCTAGCTTCTGTCGAGCGCTTGCTCTTTTTGAGCACTTCCATCTCACCGCTTACGAGAACGAACATGGCGTTCGCGTCGTCGCCTTCTCGGAACACGACCTCCCCTGCGCCCGGTGTCTGGACGCTCAGCGTGTTCGCCAGATGCGCGATCACTTCATCGGTCAGCGCACCGAACAAGCCGATGTTGCGGAGTTCGGCTGGGTTAAGGCTGTCCGAGGAGGGATTGCTCATGGTTCGGCTCTTCGGCCACTTCTATCGCCGATCGACTGCGCGTCAAACAGAACCTATGTGCAACTTCGAAACGTCTTCGGAAATGGCCGCGCTTCTGCTGACGCTTGCCCACCCCAGCGATGGCAAAATCAGGAATTTTTCTCGGTAGATCGCGCTGCCGCGCGTACCCCTTGACCGAGCTCGTTCACAAATTTTTGTTGAACACGACCCGCGGCCGGGCCGGGCCGGCGTAGTCCTCGACGCTGGTCACCGTCCAGCCCGTCGCTCGATGAAAGGCGATCGACCCCTCGTTGCCGCTGGTCGTGATGGCCTTTAGGCGCGTACAGCCGGCGGCTCGCGCGTCCTCCTCGAACGTCTGATAGAGCACTTTGCCGACGCCGCGGCGTCGATAGTCTGGATGAATCCCAACCAGGTGCACGTAGCCCGTCTTTGGTGGACCGGGGGCGACGAAGCCGAGCAAAAACCCCACCAAGATGCCGTCGTGTTCCACGACTCGAGCCATTGCTCCAAGCTCGTGGAAAAAAATGGGGTGCGCCAAGGCCGTGGTTGGGCCGCCCCACCAGCGATCGATAATCTGAACGATGTGATCGTAGTCTTGCTTACCGAGTGGCCGAGTGATCATGGCTCAGTTTGCTTCAGTGAAAATATCGCGCGCCCAGGCGTTACCGTCAGAGTAACACGCATTTCCCCCGCCGCTCGCCAGAAAGCTCGCGGATCGGCTTCGTGATCGATGTGCCTGGCCGAAGAGCGATGCCTCGGCTATCTGTCAACGCATGCTGCCTTCACCGAGCGAGATCCGCATCGCCCCGTCCATTCTGAGCGCGGATCTCGGACGGCTGGCCGAGGAAGTGAAAGAGGCGGAGGCTGCCGGTGCCGACTGGATCCACGTTGACGTGATGGATGGTCGCTTCGTACCCAACATCACTTTAGGGCCGCAAATCGTGCGAGCCGTGCGACGCGCCACCAAAGTTCACGTCGACGTGCATCTGATGATCGTCGAGCCGGAGCGATACGTTGAGGCGTTCGCGGACGCCGGTGCCGATTCGATCAGCGTCCACGTTGAGGCATCGACTCATTTGCAACGCATCTTGCATCATGTGCGAGAGCTGAAGGTTCAGGCGGGGGTGGTTTTGAATCCGCACACGCCGGAGGATTTTTTGCGTTACGTCCTGCCAGATCTGGATTTGGTGCTGCTCATGACGGTAAATCCCGGCTTTGGCGCGCAGAAATTCATCCCCAACGTGCTACCGAAGATCGAAGCCGTACGCAGGCTCATCGACCAGTCCGGCGCCAAGATCGAGCTCGAGGTCGACGGTGGCATTGCTCCCGATACCGCTGCCCGCGTGGTTGCCGCGGGGGCGCGCATGCTCGTTGCTGGAAATGCCGTCTTCGGACAACCGGATCGCAGGGCCGCCATGTCTGCGTTGCGCGCTGCCGCCCAGCAATGAACGGCGTTGGTCGCTGCGCGTTGCTCCTGGCGTGCATTTGTAGCTCGGCTTGCACGGCTGCGGTCGTCGCTCGCAACCAGTCGCCAAAGTCGCTCGTTGAACCTCAGGCCGCGCCGGCGCCGTCTTCTTCATCGGCGCTGACGTCACTCTCGACAACCGCTGCAGGTCGAAGTGTTGCCGCCGAGCAAGAGGTAGCGCGTGCCCTCGCTTACGTATCGGCGCTTCGCGAGCTTCCTGCGCTTAGCCCGGTCAAAGGGCGAGTGATTTCGCGCGATGAAATGGTCGCATTCGTCGAGCGTGATTTGGACACGGAAATCCCGCCAGCGGTCGTCTCCGCGTCTGGCGAGATTCTCTTCGCGCTCGGCACTGTCCCGGCGTCGTTCGATTATAGGCGCGGCCTCTTGGAGGTAATGCGTGCCGAGCTGCTCGGTTTCTATGAGCCGCATGAGAAAACCATGTTTTTGGGGGCAGATCTGCAGGGGCAGGAGCTCGATGCCACGCTCTGGCACGAGCTCGTCCACGCTTTGCAGGACCAGCACTACGGCTTGGAGAAGCTTCTGAGCTTTGCGAACGACGCTGGTGATTGGCAAAGCGCGGTGCACGCACTCGCCGAAGGTGATGCGACGAGCGCGATGATTGACGCCATGTTCGCCGACAAGGGCGGCCACGCCCCTGACTTGCCGGATTCCGTCATGGACCTTCAGAGCGCGCTATCGGCTGGCTCGGTTCAGCAGGTGCCAGCAATTATCAAGCGCTCGGTGGTGGCGCCATACGTGGACGGTCTGTCATTCGTGAATTCACTGCGGCGCCGCGGAGGCTGGGCTGCGGTCGACGCGGCCTGGAAGCGACTGCCGACGAGCACAGAACAAGTGCTGCATCTCGACAAATACGACAGCAATGAGGCGCCGATCACCTTGCCCGCTCTGGAACCTCCGAGCAACGCCGCTTTGCACCTGACCTACAGCGACGTGTACGGTGAGGAGACGCTGCGCGTCCTGTTCGAGGAGTGGATGCCCGCGCGGGCGGCACACTCGGCAGCGACGGGTTGGGGCGGGGATCGCATTGCTGCGTTCTCCGACGACGCCCGGACGGCAGTCGCTTGGGCTATCCTCTATGACACCGATGCCGCGGCGATGGCCGGCCTGCATGCGTTCGCACGTGGCGCGCTCACCCCTGAGGATCAACCCATTGGCCCTGGCGGTCGCTTGGCCGAGTTCGTGTCAGCGGTGGAGGCGGAGCGCGCGACCCAAAGCGGACAGGTGTGTCGTGAGCGGCACACCCGAGGCCCATTTGCTGTGCTCCGTAACGGGCGTCAGCTGGTCGTTACACTGGGTCCGTTTCGACGAAACCCAGGCTCCGTCACGTCCGATGGGGACTGCATGGGCGCACTCAAATGGGCCAGAGAGCTGATTCTCCGGCTTAAACTAGCCAAATAGGCCATGAGCGTCGAGGTGGCCGGCAGCAGGTCGGTTTTGACCTGGAAGCGGGTCGAAATCGACTTCAATTCGCCGCGAAAACAAACGTAAGTGCCCAATTTGGGATGTATGGTGCAGCTCTCGGCATGGCACGGAACGTGCTTAAGCATATCTCGAGAAACGAACTTCTGATTCGAACGTTGATCAAGTCAGTGGAGGCAACCTTGGCAAGCTCGGACAACACCGGAAAGAGGACGCGTAAAGCGCGGTCGTCGGTCGTCAGTTCGGCTGCCGCGGGTGCTTCTTGGATGGCTCTGCTTGCCGCGACGAGTTTGGGTGCGGTGTCAGTCGAGCGCATGCGCGCGGAGGTCTCGGCCCAGAATTTAGGTGCCGCGACCAGTGCTGGTTATCGACTCATCGTGCAGTCCTACGCCCGAGAGAGCGTTGCTGTCGGAACGGGCCAGCTTCCCGGTGCGAGCCACCGTCCATTGGCATCCGTGCAACGTGCGGTGACGGCCGAAGAACTAGCGCAGGGCATTGCCGTCGACGTGTTGCAGATCGATCAACTCAAAGCGGGTGAGCATGCGCCGGTCATCGTGGCGTGGCTCGAACACGGCGCGCCCGACCTTGAATTCGACGCGCTTCGCGCGCGGCCGAGTCGTGGTGCGGTCTATGGGGTCGCGCAAACCTCCGCCGGCTCTGCGCAAATCGTGCTCCGCCGCCAAGAGGCATGAAAATACCGGTCATCGTGGTCTTGTGCGACCACTGATGTTGCTACGCCGCGGCCCGCTCACTGCTTGCGCGCTGTTGCCGGATGGCGCGCACCCGTCGCACGAAATCGCGCCGCTCTTCGTGGGTTAGCGCGATGCCGCCGAAGCGCGCCGACAAATACCGCTCCGTGAGTGTGAGTGCCTCGGCGCCGAGCGGATGCCCCATTGCCGCCAGAGCAGCTGCATGAGCTCGCGGCGGCGTGCCGGTGGGTCGCGCCAGACCGCGGGCCGCCAATGCGGCTTCCAGTTGTCGATACAGCTCCACGCTTTCGCGCGCCTGAGTCTCCCGTTCATTGGCTGCACGGGCAGCGGGTGAGGTCGCCTTTCGACGGCGTCTCAGCCAGATAGCCGCGTATGCGGCGGTTCCCAGAGTGAGCAGAGCGAACAAGGTCGTCCGGGGCGATGACAATGCTCTGCCGATTGCCCCCGGTCGGTCTCGCAGGGCGTCGTAGCCGCGATGCACAGACCGCAGGAGCCCAACCTGTTGCTTTAAATCGTAGCCAATAACGTGTCGGTTCCAACGTTGTGTGGTGGCCTCGACGAAGTCACGGACGAACGCCAGGAGCCCGGTGATATCGCTCTGCGGTGCGGCGTTGGCGGGAGGCGTCGGGTCAAATCGAGTCCAGCCAGAGTCGTCGAGGTACACTTCAACCCACGAGTGCGCGTCACCCTGGCGCACCGCGTACGACCGCGCGAAGCGATTGTACGTGCCACCAATGAAGCCGGTCACGTTGCGCGTGGGGATGCCCAAGGTGCGCAGCATCACTGCCATAGCAGTCGAATAGAATTCGCAGTGTCCACGCTTGGACACGAACAAGAAGTCGTAGAGCGGGTTTTTGGCGCCGCCGGATGGCGAATCCACGTCGTAGCGATAGTCCCTACGTAGGCGCGCTTCGATCAAACGCGCTTCGAGACGCGGGTCAGCCGCGGTTCCCACCCAGAGGTGAGCAAGCTCCGCGACGCGCGGGGG
>Ga0210387_10001029_pt1 | contig 20797 bp, 20 predicted proteins | sample IncBWC7OmetaG_FD_160108 | JGI IMG/M metagenome (GOLD analysis project Ga0210387, IMG submission 160108) | Forest soil microbial communities from Barre Woods Harvard Forest LTER site, Petersham, Massachusetts, United States - Inc-BW-C-7-O ...
ATCGGCCCAGCGCCGCTTCGGAACATTGACGCCGGCGCTGTTGACCAAAAGGTCGATGCGGCCATGTTTGGCCAAAATCTGGTCGGCGACCTTCTGGACGTCGGCGGCCTTGCTGACGTCGAGCACAATGGCCTCCGCCTCGCCGCCATCCTTTTTGATTTTCGCAACCACGGCCTCGAGCGCATCCTTGCGCCGGCCCGACACCACCACCGTCCAGCCGTCCTCGGCCAGCGAAATCGCGCCGGCTTCGCCGATGCCGGTGCCGCCGCCGGTGACCCAGGCCACGCGTTTACCACCCTTCGCCATGCAAACTGTCTCCGTTGCTTTCTCGGGGCCGTTTTTGCTAATCCAGCCGCAACTTTCCGGCCAGCGCCCCTTCCAGGGAATTGTCGCATGAACACCACTGCCAATGCCAACCTGTTTTCACGCCTGTTTGATGGCCTCGACGACCCCAAGCGGCTCGCAATCGAAACCCATGACGGCGAGCGCATCAGCTATGGCGATCTGATCGCCCGCGGGGGCCAGGTCGCCAATGTGCTGGTCGAGCGCGGCGTCAAGGTCGGCGACCGGGTCGCGGCACAGACCGAGAAATCGGTCCAGGGCCTGGTGCTCTACCTCGCCACCGTTCGCGCCGGCGCCATCTACCTGCCGCTCAACACGGCCTATACGCTCAACGAGCTCAACTATTTCATCACCGACGCCGAGCCGTCGTTGGTGGTCTGCGATCCCTCCAAGGCTGAAGGCATCAAGGCGATCGCGGCCAAGGTCAACGGCAAGGTCGAGACGCTGGATTCCCATGGCAAAGGCTCGCTCACGGACGCAGCCGCCAAAGCGAAATCCGATTTCACGACGGTCGCGCGCGGCAACGATGATCTCGCCGCCATCCTCTACACGTCAGGCACCACCGGCCGCTCCAAGGGCGCGATGCTGTCCCACGACAATCTCGCCTCGAACTCGCTTTCTCTGGTCGACTACTGGCGCTTCACCGACAAGGACGTACTGATCCACGCCCTGCCGATCTATCATACCCACGGTCTGTTCGTGGCGAGCAATGTCACGCTGTTCGCGCGCGGCTCGATGATCTTCCTGCCGAAATTCGATCCCGACCTGATCATCAAGCTGATGGCGCGCGCCACCGTGATGATGGGTGTGCCGACCTTCTACACGCGCCTGTTGCAGAACCCCGCACTCAACAAGGAAACGACCAGGCATATGCGGCTGTTCGTCTCCGGATCGGCGCCGCTTTTGGCCGAAACCCATCGCGAATGGTTCGCCCGCACCGGTCACGCCGTGCTCGAGCGCTACGGCATGACCGAAACCAACATGAACACCTCCAACCCCTATGACGGCGAGCGCGTCGCCGGCGCGGTGGGTCATGCGCTGCCCGGCGTTTCCGTGCGCGTCACCGACCCCGAAACCGGCAAGGTGGTCGGCGCCGACACCATCGGCATGATCGAGGTCAAAGGCCCGAACGTGTTCAAAGGCTATTGGCGCATGCCGGAGAAGACCAAGTCCGAGTTCCGCGACGACGGCTTCTTCATCACCGGCGACCTCGGCAAGATCGACAACAAGGGCTATGTCCACATCGTCGGCCGCGGCAAGGACCTTGTCATCTCCGGCGGCTTCAACGTCTATCCGAAGGAGATCGAGAGCGAAATCGACGCCATGCCGGGCGTGATCGAATCCGCCGTGATCGGCGTGCCGCATTCGGATTTTGGCGAGGGCGTCACCGCGGTCGTGGTCTGCAACAAGGGCGCCGACGTCAGCGAAGCCTCGGTGCTGAAGGGACTCGACGGCCGGCTCGCCAAATTCAAGATGCCCAAGCGCGTCTTCGTCGTCGACGAGTTGCCGCGCAACACCATGGGCAAGGTGCAAAAGAATATTCTGCGGGATATGTATAATGACATTTACGCGAAGAAGTGAGGCGCGTTCTCGTACCTGCCCCTCCCTTCACCTGCCAGCGCCCTTGCCGCGGTAGCAAAGACGCCAGCGGGCGCTTCAATTTCCACCCTGGAATCCTTGAGCAGATCGATCACGTCGTCACGCCCGTCGATCTTGAGCTTGAGCACCCTAAGCGACCAGACGCCGTCTTTCTTGACCGCCTCCACTTGAAGCTCCCCTGTGGCCTTGGTCCCGGTCACTGAAAAGTTCAGCTTGGCTTCGCCGGAAGTGTCCTTCGTCGAGATCTCGCCAGACGGAGTTCCGGTCGATATCGGAGCGCCGAGTGCGCTCATCGCTGCGGTGTTGGACTGAAGCTTCGTGACAGCGAGCTGGTAGGCCTCGGAATTCCTGAGGGCGAAGAAAACGCCGCCAAAGAGCCCGCCAAACAGCGCAATCGCCGCAAGCCAGAGCACGACGCCCCAGATCGCCCATTTGCGTTGCACGCGTTTGAAATGCTCGACGCTGTCCCATCGCCCGTTGCGCCAGGCCCAGGCGCTGCCTCTCGCCCCAAGCACGAAAGGCATCGCAAGACCGAAGAATGGAATGAAGGTCAGCAGCGCGATGAAGGTATTGTTTCCAATCCCCCATACCCAGTTGAGCAGAAACGCCCCCCAATTCCAGCGGTCGATTTCCGCCGGGACCACCGATTGATCGAGGGGTGGGGGAGACGTGGTGGTCATGGATGACGTCCTGAAATAAGTGATGCCGAGGGCGCCATGAAGTTCGACTATTGCCCCGTCGCGAGACTTATCACAAACCGGCCACCGACAATAAAGAGATAGAGACCGAAGGCGACTTCCAGCATGCGCTTCGACATCGCGTGCGCGGCTTTCACGCCGAGCGGCGCGGTGAAAAGGCTCATCGGCATCACGAGAGCCGCGCCGATCAATGAGACGTAGCCGAAGGCGAGCGGCATCTGTAGCGCGGCAACAGTAGGGAAGCGCGCCGCGACCGGCCAGCCGGCATAGACGTAACCGAGCGCACCGGGGATCGAGATCAGAACAGCGAGCGCGGACGAGGTCGCCACCGACTGGTGGATCGAGCGGCCATAGAACGTCATCAAGAGGTTGGAGAACAGCCCGCCGCCGACCCCCATCAAGGTCGAGAGCAGGCCGACGAGGAAACCGTAGACCTTCATCAAAAGCCCCTTCGGCATCTCATCACCGAAATTCCAGCCGTCGCGCAATAGCCAGAGACGCAGCGTCGCCGACCAGGCGACGGCGACGAAGACATATTTGAACAGCCGCTCGGGCGCATAGCGCGCAATCGCGCTGCCGGCGACGACGCCGATGATGATCACCAGCCACCAGGCCTTGATGATGTCCATGTCGACCGCGCCGCGGAGATAATGGGCGCGGAAGGAGCGGATCGAGGTCGGGATGATCACAGCGAGCGAAGTGCCGATGCAGAGCGGCATGCGCACCTCGATCGGCACGCCGGCGAGCCGGAAGCATTCGTAGAACACTGGGACCAGCACCGCGCCGCCGCCGATGCCGAACAGGCCGGCCAGAAACCCGGACAACGCGCCGGTCGCGATCAGCAACAATGCGAGTTCAATAAGCTCGGTGAGATCAGCGCCGCCCAAAACGATTCGCACTCCCCAAATCGAGCTGATCGTCGCCCGTGATCTTGATGGCGGCAATGGCTGCCAGCGCGGGCGCGCCGGCAACCAGGGCAAATCTCCACGCCGGCGTCAGTTGGTCCCCGCCATCCACGAGTACCGCGCCGTCCAGCACCAATCCCGTCACGGAAAAGACCAGCGGGCACATGAGTCCCGTGGCTGCACGCGTGAGGGATGACATGGAACGCATGGCCGCGCCGGCTTCGTGATTCCAGATCGAACCAACGTACACTATTGTGCCATTCGGTGGTATTCGCCAATATCGGCAGATTATCTTGCGAACATCGGAAGAATGACCGCTTGGACCAATTCGCAGCGCTGACGACCTTCGTGCGGGTGGTTGACGCCGGCAGCCTGTCCGGCGCCGCCAAGTCGCTCCCCAGCTCGCTGACGGCGGTGAGTCGTCAGGTCTCGGCGCTGGAGCGGCATTTCGGCACCCAACTGCTCCACCGCACGACGCGGCGGCTGGCGCTGACCGACGACGGCCGCATGCTCTACGAGAGGGCCAAGGCCATCCTGGGCGAGCTCCGCCAAGTCGAAGCGGCATTGTCGACTGGCCATCACGAGCCGTCAGGACGGCTCCGCATCGCGGCCCCGGCGCTGATCGGGCGGCTGTTGCTGGCACCGTTGCTGGCGGAATTCCTGCGGCGCCATCCGGCCGTCTCGATCGACCTGCAACTCGTCGACCGCGCCGTCGACATGATCGAGGAAGACATCCACCTTGCCCTTCGCATCGGACATCTGCCCGACTCCGACCTCGTCGCCCGCAAGCTCGGTGATATCCGGATGATCGTCTGCGCCTCGCCGTCCTATCTGGAGAGCCGCGGCGTGCCGCAGACACCGGCCGAATTGAGCACCCATGACTGCCTCGCCTTTTCGGAAGTGCCGGGCGCCGCCGAATGGCGCTTTGCGCAGGACGCAAAATCCAGATGGAAAATCCCGATCTCGCCACGGCTCTGGGCGAACAGTCTCGACGCGCTGGTCATGGCAGCGAAGGACGGCGCCGGCCTCGTCCGGGTGCCGAGCTGGCAGGTGATGGGTGAACTCGCCGCGGGCAATCTGCGGCGCGTCTTGCAGGACTGCGAGCCGCCGCCGGCGCCACTGCATGTGTTGTCACAATCATCCCGGATCGCTTCGCCGAAAACACGCGCTTTCGCGGATTATTTGACGGCGCAATGGCAAGGCAACGAACCGTTCATCGCACGGCGCTAAAGCGTGCCTCGACACATCAGGGACCTTTGCTGGCGCCGTGGTATACCACGAATTGGCAGGCCGTTTTTGCCGTTCAGCGTAACGATGAATGCAGATTCGGTTGGCTGCCATTTGATCGTTGCGCTCCATGATTCGACTCCGTAAATAGGGCTCAAACTAACGCGATCCCCGACCGAGCCTGCTCGGTTCGCAACATAAAGCTGCCAATGACCGCCAGGATCGAACGCCCCCTTTCACCGCATATACAGACCTACCGCTGGACGCTGACGATGATTCTTTCCATCGTCCATCGCGCCACCGGCATGGCGCTCTATGTCGGCACGCTACTGTTGGCCTGGTGGCTGATCGCAGCCGCTTCGGGACCTACCGCCTACGCCAATGTGCAGGCCTTCACTTCGAGTTTCATCGGCCGGCTGATCGTGTTCGGCTACACTTGGGCGCTGATGCATCACTTGCTCAGCGGCATCCGCCATTTCGTCTGGGACCTCGGCTATGGCTTCAAGGCCAATGAGCGCGAGGCCCTGACCTGGGGCGCGTTGATCGGCGGCATCTCGCTGACGGTGCTGATCTGGATCGTGGCCTATGCGGTCGGAGGCGGACGATGAGCACGCAAACCAACCATGGCGCACCGTCGATGCGCACCCCGCTCGGCAAGGTTCGCGCACTCGGCGCCTCGCATTCAGGCACCGGCGATTTCTGGCGCCAGCGGCTCACCGCGGTGGCGATGACATTGCTGATCATCCCGGTGCTGGTCGTCGTGATGATGCTGCTCGGCCGCAACCAGGCCGGCGCCGCCCAGATCCTCGGCTCGATGCCGATTGCGGTCATCCTGATCCTCTTCATCATCGCCTCGACCTGGCACATGAAGATCGGCATGCAGGTCGTGATCGAAGATTACATTCACAATGAAAAGCTGAAGCTCGCCTCTGTCATGGCCAATAACTTCTTCTGCTTCGTGGTGGCGCTGGCCTCGATCTACGCCATCTTCAAACTGTCATCGGGAGTTTAACCCATGGCCAGTGACGGTAACGGCAAGGACACCACTAAGGCCGCCACCGGTTCAGGCCCCGCCACCAACGGCAAGGCCTATCCGATCGAGGATCACACCTACGACGTCGTCGTGGTCGGCGCCGGCGGCGCGGGCCTGCGCGCCGTGGTCGGCTGCTCGGAGGCGGGTCTTCGCACCGCCTGCATCACCAAGGTGTTTCCGACACGCTCGCATACGGTCGCGGCGCAGGGCGGCATTTCGGCCTCGCTCGGCAACATGCATCCCGACGACTGGCGCTGGCACATGTACGACACCGTCAAGGGGTCGGACTGGCTCGGCGACCAGGACGCGATCGAATACATGGTGCGCAACGCGCCCGAGGCGGTCTACGAGCTCGAACACTGGGGTGTGCCGTTCTCGCGCACCGAGGACGGCAAGATCTATCAGCGTCCGTTCGGCGGCATGACCATGGACTACGGCAAGGGTCAGGCGCAGCGCACCTGCGCCGCCGCCGACCGCACCGGACACGCCATGCTGCACACGATGTACGGCCAGGCGCTGCGGCACGCCGCCGAATTTTACATCGAGTTCTTCGCCATCGACCTGATCATGGACGATCAGGGCGCCTGCCGCGGCGTGATCGCGCTCAAGCTCGACGATGGCACACTGCATCGTTTTCGCGCACAAACCACCATTCTCGCCACCGGCGGCTATGGCCGCGCCTACGCCTCCTGCACCTCGGCGCATACCTGCACCGGCGACGGCGGCGGCATGGCGCTGCGCGCAGGGCTGCCGCTGCAGGACATGGAATTCGTGCAGTTCCATCCGACCGGCATCTACGGCTCGGGCTGCCTCGTCACCGAGGGCGCGCGCGGCGAAGGCGGCTATCTCGTCAATTCCGAGGGCGAGCGTTTCATGGAGCGCTATGCGCCGTCGGCGAAAGACCTCGCCTCCCGCGACGTGGTCTCACGCGCCATGACCATCGAAATGCGCGAAGGCCGTGGCGTCGGCAAGAAGAAGGACCACATCTTCCTGCACCTCGACCATCTCGATCCCAAGGTGTTGCACGAACGGCTGCCCGGCATTTCCGAATCCGCGCGCATCTTCGCCAATGTCGACGTGACGCGCGAGCCGATCCCGATCCTGCCGACCGTGCACTACAACATGGGCGGCATCCCCACCAACTTCCACGCCGAAGTGCTGACCAAGAAGAACGGCGACGACAATGCCATCGTCCCCGGCCTGATGGCGGTCGGCGAAGCGGCCTGCGTCTCCGTCCATGGCGCCAACCGGCTCGGCTCCAACTCGCTGATCGATCTCGTGGTGTTCGGCCGTGCCGCGGCGCTGCGGCTTGCCGAGAAGCTCTCGGCCAATGCCAAGCAGCCGGAGCTGCCGAAGGATTCCTCCGACATGGCGCTCGGCCGCCTCGACCATTTCCGTTACGCTTCCGGCGGCACGCCGACCGCAAAGCTGCGCGACAGCATGCAGCATGTGATGCAGAACAATTGCGCGGTGTTCCGCACCGGCGAAGTGCTCAGCGAGGGCCAGAACCTGATCCACAAGGTGTATGGCGGCGTCTCCGACATCTCCGTGGCGGATCGCTCGCTGATCTGGAACTCCGACCTGGTCGAGACGCTGGAATTCTCCAACCTGATCGATCAGGCGCTGGTCACCATGGACTCGGCCGCCAATCGCACCGAGAGCCGCGGCGCGCATGCGCGCGAGGATTTCAACACGCGCGACGACAAGAACTGGATGAAGCACACGCTGGCGTGGATCGACGAGAGCGGCAAGACCACGATCGATTACCGCCCGGTGCACGACTACACCATGACCAACGACGTGCAGTACATCGTGCCAAAGGCGCGCGTGTATTAACGGGGCAAAGGCGAGACAGATGGTTGAATTCGCACTTCCGAAGAACTCGAGGATCTCTGGTGGCAAGGTCTGGCCGAAGCCGCAGGGCGCGACCGAGACGCGCGAGTACAGGATCTATCGCTGGAATCCGGACGACGGCAAGAATCCGAGCGTCGACACCTATTATGTCGACACCCAAGATTGCGGGCCGATGGTGCTGGACGGGCTGATCTGGATCAAGAACCACATCGACCCGACGCTGACCTTCCGCCGCTCCTGCCGCGAAGGCGTCTGCGGCTCCTGCGCCATGAACATCGACGGCCAGAACACGCTGGCCTGCACCAAGTCGATGCACGACGTCGCATCCGGCGGCGCGGTGAAGATCAATCCGCTGCCACACCAGCCGGTCGTGAAGGACCTGGTTCCCGACCTCACTAATTTCTACGCGCAATATGCCTCCATCGAGCCGTGGCTGAAGACGACCTCGCCGACGCCGCAGAAGGAATGGAAGCAGAGCCACGAGGACCGCGAGAAGCTCGATGGCCTCTATGAGTGCATCCTCTGCGCCTGCTGCTCGACCTCCTGCCCGAGCTATTGGTGGAACAGCGAGCGCTTCCTCGGCCCCGCCGCGCTGTTGCAGGCGACGCGCTGGGTCACCGACTCCCGCGATGAGGCGACCGGCGAGCGGCTCGACAATCTCGAAGATCCGTTCCGGCTCTATCGCTGCCACACCATCATGAACTGCGCGAAGGCCTGCCCGAAGGGCCTCAACCCGTCGGAAGCGATCGCAACGCTGAAGCTGAAGCTGGTCGAACGGCAGATCTAAGCAGGTATTTTCGTCATTGCGAGGAGCGTAAGCGACGAAGCAATCCATACTTGCTTTGTCGGTCGATGGATTGCTTCGCTTCGCTCGCAATGACAGTGTGAGACGTGACGCAGTCGAGCCGAAAAGGATCGCGCGATGTCTCACCCCATCATCCTGCATCATTTCGAGCAGTCGCCTTTCTCGGAGAAAATCCGGCTCGTCTTCGGCCTGAAGAGGCTCGCCTGGACCTCGGTCGTGATCTCGCGGATCATGCCGCGTCCCGACCTGATGCCGCTCACTGGCGGCTACCGCCGCACGCCGGTGATGCAGATCGGCGCCGACATCTATTGCGACACCCAATGCATCATGCGCGAGCTGGAGCGCCGCTTTCCCGAGCCGTCGCTGCTGCCGAAGGGCACGCAAGGCCTCGGCTGGGGCAGCGCGATGTGGACCGACCGCTCGTTCTTCCAGAACACGGTCAATCTCGTATTCGGCTTGCTCGCCGACAAGGTGCCGGCCGATTTCATCGCCGATCGCGAAAAACTGCGCGGCGCCAAATTCGATGTCGCTGCCATGACCGCGGCGATCCCGCAGATGCGCGACCAATACCGCGCACATCTTTCCTGGATCGACACCCAGCTCGGCGACGAGCGGACCTGGCTTGCCGGCGAAGCGCCCAGTCTGATCGACGTCAACGCCTACATGAACATCTGGTACGTGCGCGCCCATCTCGATAACGCCGAAGAGATGATGGCCGAGTTCGACCATACCCGCGCCTGGGCCGGCCGGCTGCGCGCCACGGGTCACGGCCAGCGCACGGAAATGACGACCACCGAGGCGCTCGACCTCGCGACCAAGGCTGTGCCGGAGACGGAGGAGCTGCACGATCCGAACGACCCCTCCGGCCGCAAGGTTGGCGACAAGGTCGAGGTCGTGCCCGACGACTATGGCAAGGTCCGCGTCGCCGGCGAGATCGTCGCGCTCTCGCCGCAGCACATCGCTTTGCGCCGGCGCGATCCGAAAGCCGGCGACATCGTCGTGCATTTTCCGCGCGCGGGTTTTCTGGTACTTCCCGCCTAATCGGCAAAGGGCGCCGGCACGCCGAACGCATCGGCAAGCTTTCGCAAATCCGCGCGCGTGTCTTCCGGCAACAAAATCCCCTCGGCTCGGTTGCGCTCCTCCGAGCGCGCTTCGAGCTCTCCGGGATAAACGATCTCGTCAAACCCCTGCGCCAGCGGCACGGATTTCAGCTCGCTGATATAGCGCTGCATGCACTCGCCGAATTCCGTCAGCCGCATGAACGCCGCGATGTTGAGCGCGATCATGAATTGCCCGGCGCCGCTGCGATGCTCGGTCTGATAGGGGCCGTGCACACCAGCGCCGAAAGCGCTTCCACTCAAAATGCCCGATAACATGTCCATCATCACGGCAATGGCGTAGCCCTTGTGCTGGGCCATCGGCAGGATGATGCCCTCGATCGCCTCAGCCGGATCTGTGGTCGGCGCACCCTCGGCATTGATCGCCCATCCTTCCGGAATCGGCAGGCCCTTCTGCCGGGCGAGATAGATCTTGCCGCGGGCAACGCCGGTATTGGCGATGTCGAGCACCATCGGCGATTGGCTTCCGGCCGGCGCCGCCCACGACCAGGGATTGGTGCCGACCGTCTTCTTGCGGCCGCCCCAGGGCGCCATCGCCGAGCTCGCATTGGTGGCGAGAAAGCCGACACAGCCCGCACGCGCCGCCATCAGCGTGAAATACATCGCCGTGCCGAAATGATTGGAATTGCGCAGCGCCACCGCGCCGATGCCATGTGCCCGCGAGCGGCAGATCGCTTCCTCCATCGCATGCGCGGTCAGGACCTGGCCCATGCCATCTTTGCCGTCGATCACAGCGATCGCACCGGCATCGACGATCGTTTCAGGCTTCGCCTTGGGATCACAGACCCCAGCCCTGAGACGGCCGACATACCAGGACAGCCGCATCACGCCATGCGACTGATGCCCCCACAAATCGGCCTGCACCAGCGTGTCCGCCGCGAGCCTGGCGTCACCCGCAGGCATGCCGCAACGCTCATAGACCCCCGTGGCAAAGTCGAGCAGTTGCTGCGACCTGATGCGCCCATCGCGTTCCATGTCAGTCTCCGCTGAAATTTTCGCGAAATCTGACTAGCATGATCGAGGGAGATCATCGAGGTACCCAAAACTGTGGTTTCAGCTCACCGTCAGTACAATCTTTCCCGCGCCCGTGCCTGCCGCCAATCGCTCCAATGCTTCGCGGACAGAAGACAAAGGGAACACGGCATCGATCAACGGATCGATGCTGCCATTTTCGATCAGCGCAAAAATCTTCGGCAAATCCTCGCGCAGTGGCTTTGGGTCTTTGCGATAAAGCATGGTAATACCGTAGAAGACGCCGCGGCGGCCGCGAAGGCGCGCGCCCAGCAGCACATTCGCAATGCTCGCCAGCACCGCCAACTTGCTCCCAACATTCATGAAGCCGAAGCCAACCAGCATACCTCCGATATGCAATGACTTGATGCATGGCGTCACGTTCGATCCGCCCACAGCGTCGAAGACGACATCGACGCCATGCGGCTCGCAAGCGCGCACGAGGCGATCCAGTGGTCCCTTGCGATAGTCGATCGGCGTGGCCCCGAATTTGCGGATCACGTCGTGCTTGGCTGGAGATGCAGCGCCATAGACCTTGACGCCGACGAGACGCAGGAGTTGCAGGGCGGCGGTGCCGACGCCGCCGGCGGCTCCGGTCACCAGCGCCGTCTGGCCCGGCCGTACTTTAGCGACACGGTGAATCATCTGCCATGCGGTCACATAGTTCAGCACCGTGGCCGCCGCCTGGACATCCGAGACGCCGTCCGGAATCGGGATGAAATGCTCAGCGTCGCGTATAATGGTTTCAGCGAACCCACCGTGCAGCGTCAGTGCGGCGACACGCTGCCCGATCCGGAAATCTTTCACGTCGGTGCCAACAGCATCGACCACGCCTGCGATCTCGTAACCCGGCACGAACGGCATCGGCGGCGCATAGTTATAGCGGCCCGCGAGCATCATCAGGTCGGTTGAGCCGACGCCAGCGGCGCGGATGCGCACCCGAAGCTGTTTCGGGCCCGGCTCAGCCAACGGCAGATCGACGCAGCGCAGCACATCCGGCCCACCGATCCGGGGCAGCATGACCGCGCGATAGCGCTGGTCCGGAGCGAGTTCTGATCGGCGTGCGGGCGTTGTGGATTCAATTGGCAGCGGCACGTGGTCCTCCATGGGCATGGAGCCGCTTATGTCTCGTGCCTCGCTCTCTGAAAATTGCATAAATCTATAACATTGATATACATATTTGTATGAAAGAGCCTGACTGGAGCCATATCCGCTCGTTTCTAGCGGTCTACGACGAGGGCAGTCTCTCGGGCGCTGCGCGACGGTTGGGGCTGACCCAGCCCACCCTGGGGCGGCAGATCGCCGAGCTCGAAAAGAACCTCGGCGTCGCCCTGTTCATTCGCTCCCAGCGCGGCCTGATGCCGACCGATGCCGCGAACGATATCGCCCGCCATGCGCGGGCAATGTCGGCGGCATCGAACGCCATGATCCGCGCAGCCTCCGGCGGCGAGAGCGATATCGCCGGGACCATTCGCATCACCGCGAGCGACATTATCGGCGCCGAGGTGCTGCCGCCCTTGCTGGCCTCGTTCCGCAGCATGGCTCCGCGCGTCACGATCGAGCTTTCACTCTCCAACCGTGTGGCGGACCTTCTCACCGGCGAAGCCGACATTGCCGTGCGCATGCTGCGTCCCGGCCAGCAGGCGATCGTCGCCCGCCATGTCGGCGATGTCGGCCTCGGGCTCTACGCACACCGGCACTATCTCGAAGCGGCGCCGAAACTGACGACGCCACGCGCGATGCTTGGCGAGCACGCGCTCATCGGCTTCGATCGGGAAACGCCGGTATTGCCCGACCTGTCGAAAAATCTCACGCTGGTCCGCGACATCTTTGCGTTTCGGACCGACAATGATCTGGCCCAGCTCGCCGCCATCAAAGCCGGCTGCGGCATCGGACTGATCCAGCACGGCATCGCCCGGCGTAGCAAGGAACTGGTGTCGGTGTTTCCGGATCAGATCAGCGCCCGGCTGGAAATATGGCTGGCGCTGCACGAGGATTTGCGCACGAGCCGCCGACTGCGCTTGATGATGGATCATCTGCTCGACGGGCTGACGGACTACGTCAGCCAATCGCAGCATTCCCGCGCGTAGGCGATATAGAAAAGCGCGCAGGAACCTTTGGAGTCCCGCGCGAAAGTCGGCTATGCATGCGCCGCCTTGCCCGCATCTCCAAGGATGGCTGCGTGACCCCCGACAACGATCCATCGCCGGCGCCGTTCGGCGCCTTTGCGCCGAATGCAGCGCAGGCGGCGATCATTTCTCTCGCGCATCGTTCGCGGCTGAAGCGCGGTGCCTTTCGTCCCTGGCTGTCGCGGCTGGTCAATCTGCTGCGCGCGGGTCCCGTCGACGTGTCGTACCAGGGCGGCTCGTTCCGCTTCTATCACCAGGCGAGCGCGACCGAGCGCGGCGCGCTGTTCAATCCCGACTACAATCTCGAAGAGCTCAGCTTCCTGCGTGCGCACCTGCCGGCGGGCGGTGTGTTCGTTGATATCGGCGCCAATGTCGGCACCTATGCGCTGGTGCTGGCGCGCGATGTCGGCGCAAACGGCACCGTGATTGCCGTCGAGCCGCATCCGGTCACCCATGCGCGGCTTGCTTTCAACAACAGCGCTTGCGGACATACGCAGACGCGCCTGGTCGCGGCGGCGGTGAGCAACGCCGACGGCGAAGTGATGATCGAGACCGATGGCGGCAATCTCGGCGCCAGCCACATCGTCACTGGCACAGCCACATCTGACGCCATCAAGGTGTCTGCGCTGCGGCTACAACGCATTATCGAGGAAGCCGGCGTCACGAAGGTCGACGCGCTGAAGATCGACATAGAAGGGTTTGAAGACCGCGCGCTGGTGCCATTCTTCAAAGAAGCACCGCAAGCGCAATGGCCGCGCGCGGTGGTGATCGAGCATCTCTCCCGCGACGAATGGCAGCAGGACTGTATCGCCGACATGTTGACGCGAGGCTATGCTGAAGCGGGCCGCACGCGCAGCAATACGTTTCTCTTGCGTACGTAGGTTGACGACACAAGGAGGCGCTGATGATCGACCATATCGGTTTTCCCATTTCCGACTATGAGCGCGCCAAGGCCTTCTATCTGAAAGCGCTGGCGCCGCTCGGCTACACTCTCGTGATGGAAGTCAAGCAGCAGGATCAGCCTGAAGACACGCCCGCTGCAGGATTTGGCGCCAATGGCAAGCCGGATTTCTGGATCGGCGGCGAAGGCGGATTGAACAAGCCGCTGCATGTTGCGATTCTTGCAAGTGACCGCGCCGCCGTGGATGCTTTCTATCATGCCGCGATTGCCGCCGGAGGGCGCGACAACGGCGCGCCGGGCATTCGCGCGCATTATCATCCGAATTATTATGGCGCCTTCGTGCTCGATCTCGATGGGCACAACATCGAGGCGGTGTGCCACACGCCGGAATGAGCGCGTTCGGCGCGGAACATTGCACCACGCACGCCGTTATCGCACTTCGAAACACGGGGGCGATTTCAATGCAAATCGAACGTGCCAAACTTGACCATCGCATGAATACGCCATGAACAATGACGTTTTCGGGCCTTTTGTCGCACGAAATAAATCCGAATCAGCCTTTGTACGCTGCCACAATCCGGCCTAATGGCTGTTCGTTGATCGCCTGCCTATAGAACCTTCCTTCCTCCCGGGACCCACAACATCATGACAAAACTTCGCCTCGTGCTGCTTGCCACGACCGCTCTCACTGCGTTGCAGTTCGCAAGCTCCGCCGCGCATGCGCAAAGCGCACCCATGGTGCTCGCGCAGCAGCAGCCCGGAGGTGAAACCAAGGAGCACGAAAAAGAAAAGGGAGCGCCGCCAAAGGGTGGTCAGCCGCCGGCCAAGGGCGCTCCGGCCCAACCGCCGAAGCCAGCTGCTCCGCCGCCTCCACAGGCTCCGCATCCGGCAGCGCCACCGCCCGCACCACCGCATCCAGCGGCACCCCCGCCGCCTCCTGCGCCGCCGCCGCATGCTGCGCCTCCAGCGCCGCCGACTCCGCCCGCGGCTCCCGTGCATCCGACCGCTCCAGCTACTCCGCAGACCTCGACGCCGCCTGCCGGCGGCGCGCAGGGTCACCCGGAAGAACGTCGCGAACAGCACGGCACTCCGCCCGCCGCAACACCGCAAACCCCGCCTGCCGGGACGCCGCCGCGTGAAGAGCGTCGTGAAGGGCGCCCGGGTACGCCAGAAGGGCGCCCGGGTACGCCGCCCGCCGGCGCAACACCGTCGACCGCGCCTGCTGGCACGCCGCCGGCGCACACCCAGCAGACCCCCGCCACGCCGCCGACCCAGGTTGCACCGGCTCAACCGGCTACACCTGCGCCGCAAGGCGCAGCTCCCGCCGGTCGTCCGAATGCTCCGGGCGGCGCAGCCGCACCGACGGTCGTGCCCGGCGCGCCGAACGCTGCGCCCCCGCCCGGCCGCGCCCAGAACGCGCCGCCGACGGTTGCGCCGGCCTTCCGCCGTGCGCCGACGGTCACAGCTCCGCTTCCATCCGTGCCGGTGCCTGCGGCCGCGGCCCTCACGCCGATCGCACCGGGCGCAGCTCCCCAAGGACCGCGCCGCATGGACGACTTCCGGGCCGAACGGCGCGAGGTGCAGGAAGGCGGCCGCACCGTCATCATGGAGCCCGGACGCCTGATCATCCGCGATCCGAGCGGCCAGGAGTTCGTGCGCCATGACGAGATGGAGCGCTTCCGCTACGGCGCGCGTGACATCCGCACCGAAGTTGTCGGCGGCGAGAACCGCACCATCGTGTTCCGTCCCGACGGCAGCCAGATCATCACCGTGGTCGGGCCCGATGGCGGGTTGCTGCGGCGGATCCGGCGCGATCGCGACGGTCGCGAGATCATCATCATCGACAACACCTACCGCGATCCGGGCGCCGTCGGCGGCTTCTTTGTCGATCTGGCGCCGCCGGTCGTCCGCATCCCCTACGACCATTACGTCGTCGACTACGCCGACGCATCACCGGACCTCGTCTACGACACCCTCGAGGCACCGCCGGTGGATCGCATCGAGCGGCGGTATTCGCTCGACGAAATCCGCTACAGCCCGAACGTGCGCATGCTGATGCCGAGCATCGACGTCAACTCCATCAACTTCGACCTGGGCTCGTGGGAGATCACCCCCGACCAGGCCTCGAAGCTGCAGGTGATCGCCGATGGCCTCAACCGCGCCATCCAGCGCAACCCGCGCGAGGTGTTCCTGATCGAGGGCCACACCGACGCGACCGGCAACGACACCGACAATCTGTCGCTGTCGGACCGGCGCGCCGAATCGGCGGCCGAGTTGCTCACCCAGCAGTTCGGCGTGCCGGCGGAAAACCTGACCTCACAGGGCTACGGCTCGCAATATCTGAAGGAGCAGACGGACGGTCCGAGCCGCATCAACCGCCGCGTCACCGTCCGCCGCATCACGCCGTTGCTCACCGGCGCAAACACCTCGCTGCCGCCGCCCCCGCCCGGCATCGCGCCACCGCGGTAAGACGAAGCAAAAGGCGGATCGAACGAAAAACAAATGGCCGGGAGCAATCCCGGCCATTTTTGTCTTGCTCTCGTCATTGCGAGGAGCGTTAGCGACAAAAGAAGGGCCGTAGGGGGCAAAGCGAAGCGTACCCGCCATCGCGAATGAGAAGCAAGACGGTGGGCACGCTTCGCTTTGCCCACCCTACAACTTGCCGCTCAGTCCTTGTCGCCCTCGAGCTTGAGGATCGGCGAGCCTTCCCCGATCGACAGCAAGCCTGTGTCCCCATACAGCTTCAGCTTCGCCCGCGTATCGGCGATGTCGAGGTTGCGCATGGTGAGCTGGCCGATGCGGTCGGCCGGCGTGAACGGAGCGTCTTCCACCTTCTCCATGCTGAGCCGCTCCGGCGCATAGGTCAGGTTGGGGCTCTCGGTGTTCAGGATCGAGTAGTCATTGCCGCGGCGCAGCTCGAGCGTCACCTCGCCGGTGATGGCGCGCGCGACCCAGCGCTGGGCGGTCTCGCGCAGCATCAGCGCCTGTGAGTCGAACCATCGCCCCTGGTACAGCAAGCGGCCAAGCCGCATGCCGCTAATGCGGTATTGCTCGATAGTGTCTTCGTTATGGATGCCGGTGACGAGACGCTCATAGGCGATGTGCAGCAGCGCCATGCCGGGCGCTTCGTAGATGCCGCGGCTCTTGGCCTCGATGATGCGGTTCTCGATCTGGTCGCTCATGCCAAGGCCATGCCGGCCGCCGATCGTGTTGGCCTCGAGGAACAGCGCGACCGCATCCGCAAAGGTCTGGCCGTTCAGCGCGACGGGCTGGCCTTCCTCAAAACGCACGACGACCTTCTCGGCCTTGACGTTGCAGTCGTCGCGCCAGAACGGCACGCCCATGATCGGATTGACGATCTTGATGCCGCTGGAAAGGCTTTCCAGATCCTTTGCCTCATGTGTTGCGCCGAGCAGATTGCTGTCGGTCGAATACGCCTTCTCGGCGCTCATCTTGTAGGCGAACCCCTGCGCGGTCATGAACGCCGACATTTCCACGCGGCCGCCGAGCTCATCGATGAATTGCTGGTCGAGCCAGGGCTTGTAGATCTTCAGGGTCGGATTGGTCACGAGGCCGTAGCGATAGAACCGCTCGATATCGTTGCCCTTGAAGGTCGAGCCGTCGCCCCAGATGTTGACGCCGTCCTCCTTCATGGCCGAGACCAGCATCGTGCCGGTCACCGCGCGACCGAGCGGCGTGGTGTTGAAATAGGTGATGCCGCCGGTCGAGATGTGGAACGCACCCGACTGGATGGCGGCAATGCCCTCATGGACCAGTTGCGTGCGGCAATCCACGAGGCGGGCTTTCTCGGCGCCGAAGTCCATGGCTTTGCGCGGGATCGCGTCGTAATCGGCCTCATCGGGCTGGCCGAGATTCGCCGTATAGGCAAAGACGCGCGCGCCTTTTTGCTTCATCCAGAGCAGTGCCGCGGAGGTGTCGAGGCCGCCCGAGAAAGCGATGCCGACTTTTTCGCCCTGGGGCAGGCTTTTCAGGATCGTGGTCATGGAGCTTCCAATCGGTCGAACGGGGCGGGCTCGTTTACGGCTTGATGGCGAGAAATAGCTGATTTCGCGCAGGTGTATAGGCAGAAAGCCCTGCGAGGCAAGCCGGCCCAAGACCAATTCGTGAAGGCCAATTCGTCAAGCCTCAATCGTGATGGGTCTGGACGATACGGTGCAAGAAGGAGGGCTCGGATTTCGCCCAGCGCCTGACCAGGCGGAGGCGCCAGACAAAGGCAGGCCAGGCTAGTCGCGTCAGCGCCGCATCGACGCTTTCATCGGTGAATCGGGTGCGGGGCCAGCGATAGATACAGGCGTAGCCCAGCCAGATCACGAGAAACGTCACCAGGCCGGCGATGGCGACGTCGGTGAAAAAGTGACCGCCGAACGCCATGCGCAGCAGGCTCGTCACCACGCCGAACACGGTCGCCGCGGCATAGGCGATCGGACGCCAGGCCGGCGGCGTCAGCGCGGCCGGCGCGTAGGTCCAGAATGCGGTCGCGCCTTCGCCGGAGAAGAACGAGCAGTTGCGATCGCAGCTTCCGCGCGGATCCCACCACGCCACGAACTTGTCCGGTCCGTTGAACTCCGTGACCACGACCGGACGCGGCCGGCCCCAATAGCTCTTGAAAGTCAGATTGGTGAGGACGCCCGCGGAGAGGATCAGCGTCACGAGCAGGAACACCATCGCCCGTCCGGATATCAGGAGTTTCCGATCCGGCCGCACCAGCTTCACGATCAATGCGACAAGCGCGGGCATCGCCAGGCCCCACGCGATCCACATCGCGCCATCGCGCGCGAACTCGGCCAGCGTGTTGAACTTCAGCGGAAAGGTTTTCGTCGCCGTATCGTAGAACAGCGATGCCAGCTTGAGATCGAGCTCTGGGTACACTCCGAACAGCAGCCCGACAAAAGCCGCCAGTCCCAGCGCGATAAAGAGTCCAGTCCGGTTCATGGGGCGCGGTTTAGCGGAGCGGGCGAGGTATGAAAACCCCTTGCGGTTGCGGCAAAAGTGTTAACGCGCAGCCACTTACTGCGACGGCATCGGCGGAGGCGGCGGCAGGCGGCGCTGCGGCTCGCGCCAGGCGCCGGCGGTGCGGCCCGCGATCATCCAATAGACGAGGCCGGCGACGATGCCGGCGCCGGTCATGATCTCCAGATGGCGCCGCACGATGCCCTCGAAGTGCAGCGTCCCGGGGTCGAACGGCACCAGACCGAGATAACAGGCAAGCCCGACAAAGGCGCCGCCGAGCGCATAGGCCAGCGCGCTGCGGATGAAGAAGGCCTCCGTGATCAGCGCGACGATCAACGCCGGCAACAGCGCGAAGCCGGAAATGAAGATGAAGCCGAAGCCCAGGATGATATCGATCGCGCCCTGATCGACCGGGCCGGTGCCGAGATTGCTGAACTCGGGAAACATGATCGCGCAAACAATGATCATCCCCGCCACCAGACAGGCAGCGAGAAAGGCGAAAGCAATCACGAAGAGCCGGCCGATCAGCGCCATTCAGAACTTCTCATATGCCAGCCTTCGAACCACGAGCACGACCACTCATCCTCATCCTGAGGAGCGGCGTCTTCGCAGCGTCTCGAAGGATGAGGCCCCGGCTCGGCCCTCATGGTTCGAGACGCGCGTTCCGCGCTCCTCATCATGAGGGAAACATCAATCCGTCATCGCCATCGCGCGCAGCGCCTGCCGCTCGCGCGCCGACAGTTTCTCGGTCTCCGATTTCAATTGCCCGCAGGCGGCGAGGATGTCGCGGCCGCGCGGGGTGCGCACCGGCGAGGAATAGCCGGCGTTGAAGATATATTCGGAGAACTTCTCGATCTGATCCCAGTCCGAGCATTCGTAACGCGTGCCCGGCCAGGGATTGAACGGGATGAGATTGATCTTGGCCGGAATGCCCTTCAGCATTTTCACCAGTAGCTTGGCGTCATCGAGCGAATCGTTGACGCCCTTGAGCATCACATATTCGAAAGTGATGCGCCGCGCATTCGAAGCAGCCGGGTAGTCGCGGCAGGCCTGCAGCAATTCGGCAATCGGATATTTGCGATTGAGCGGCACCAGTTCGTTGCGCAGCTCGTCGCGCACCGCATGCAGCGAGATCGCGAGCATCACGCCGATCTCCTCGCCGGTGCGGATGATGTTCGGCACCACGCCTGAAGTCGACAACGTAATGCGGCGGCGAGAAATGCCGATGCCTTCATTATCGGCGACGATCAGGAGCGCATCGCGCACCGCGTCGAAATTGTAGAGCGGCTCGCCCATGCCCATCATCACGACGTTGGTGACGAGACGCGTGCCGTTCTCTCGGTCAGCCCAATCATTGAGCCGGTCACGCGCGACCATCACCTGGCCGACGATCTCGCCCGCGGTGAGGTTGCGCACCAGCCGCTGTGTGCCGGTGTGGCAGAACGAGCAATTGAGCGTGCAGCCGACCTGCGAGGAGACACAGAGCGTGCCGCGGTCGGTTTCGGGGATGTAGACGCATTCGACTTCGTGCGGCCGCTCGACCTGGTCACCGCTCGGCAGCCGCAACAGCCATTTGCGGGTGCCATCGTTGGAGACCTGCTCGGCGACCACTTCGGGCCGGTCGACCGTGAAATGCTTGGCAAGCTCGGCGCGGATGTCCTTCGACACGCTGGTCATCTCGTCGAAGCTCTTGGCACCGCGGAAATAGAGCCAGTGCCAGAGCTGCTGCACCCGCATCTTGCGTTGCGAAGGCGCAACGCCAATTTCGCCCAGCTTCTCGGCTAGTTCCGTGCGCGACAGACCGACCAGCGACGGCTTTGCCGGCGGAACATAGGATTCGAGCGGGGTTTTCTCCACGAGCGTGGAGCCTCCGGAAAGGGCCTCAGTGGCGCTGGTCTGGATGTCGGTCATATCAATCACATAAGCTTTCCGGCGCACCCTGAAAAGCCGTGAAATCCATCTCGTTTGAGCAAAAAAAGCAGGCCCGTGGGCCCAGTGCTTGCAATCGTTAGTGCTTGCAGTCTTGCGCGATGCGGTCGAGCGCCTGGCTCAGGCCTTTCATCGAGAAAGTGTCCATCGTCTCGGTGCCCTTGGCCGAAACGCCTTTGACGGTCGCATCCGCCGCGCGGCGCATGGCCTGGACCATCTGGTCCTCCTCGGCCGCATTCTTGATCCAGAGGCCGTCACCCTGGGTATACATCGAA
>Ga0210387_10001030_pt1 | contig 20797 bp, 27 predicted proteins | sample IncBWC7OmetaG_FD_160108 | JGI IMG/M metagenome (GOLD analysis project Ga0210387, IMG submission 160108) | Forest soil microbial communities from Barre Woods Harvard Forest LTER site, Petersham, Massachusetts, United States - Inc-BW-C-7-O ...
GGAGCGTCGGGCCGCTGCCGTTGCTGCTCAAGAATCTGCAACACTCGCAACGCAATAGCCGCATCCCTCTCGGCTTCTGTGGCGCCGCCCTTGGCCGCCGGCCAAACCTTCGACGCAGCTTCGAGCAGCGACTCGGCCGACACGATCCCGAGCGTGATGGACTCCAATAAGCTCTTGCCGTGCCCAAACGCATTGTGGATCGCCAGGACGCCCCACGCCGCCGCTCCGCCCAAGAGCATGATCGTGATCGTGTGCTGGTTAAGAATGCCGCCAGCGGGCCAGTGGATCGGGATCGTGACGTCAGCGAGCAGTATTTGCAGCATCCATTCGCTCTCTGTATTTGCAGAGGAACTCACAAAACTCGATCAGGGCATCGTGCGGAGCGGCCTCGATCAGTGCCGCCGCTATCGTTCTCAGTTGTGCCAGTGCCACGTATTTCTCGTGAGCGCCATCCGGAGTCTCTTTGGCCTTCTTGATAAGCAGTCGTACTTTGCCGAATGGCGTGCCGCTACTTGCTGGCATCAAGCAGCTCCTGGCCGATTTTGTGCTCTTCAGCAGCCAGCTTGTCCTCGTCGTATTTTTCGCCCATCGCCTTAGAGAGTCGGTCGGCGAGAGGGCCGAAAGCGTCCTCGTCTGCAACGGCTCCCTGGGCTTTCAGGAAAGACTTCTGCTCACCGAAGCTCTTGAACTTTTGCGGGTCGCCCTTGGGCAACTTGGTGCGTCGTTCCAGCTCAAAATAAGCCTTGGCAGCGTCCTGGCCGAACTTCTTGAGTGCCAATCCGCCCTGGCTGTTTGTGACTATCGGGGCTGGGCCCGGGACTGGATCGGAGAGGTTCCCTGAACGAAGGTGGACGATGGTGATGCAGACGGCGGCGACGAACACGACTGTTGCGAGCTTGCTCATACAGCAGGGGCCTCTTGCGCCCACGATGTGAGCTGGGACGAGTAATCTTGACCGCCGACCCCATAGGCGCCGCTTAGAACATCGATGGCCAGATTTGCGATGATTAACGCCACCAGGAATTTACAAATGATCCAGGCCGCCTCGGCAACGAATCCGGCGATGATTCCTAGCGGCGGAAAAAGCAAGACAATGGCGATCGTGACAATCGCTTCAAAGGCCAACTCAATGATCTTCCACTCATTCGGCGTCAATCCGTATGCGGTATGGTCGCCCAGAGCGTTGGTGTCACCCTTGACTCCCACGAGGGCCGCGCAATAGGACGTCAGGCCCGGCGTCCAGTTGAGCGAATGTCCCTGCGCCACATACTTAGCGATTGCCTGAGTTGCGGCAGAGTGCCAACGGTTGAACGTGTGCTCATCCCCAAGCTGGCCATAGTTGGGGGTCCCGAGGTTCCACCAATGCGCATTGTGCTTCAGGTATTCGGGCTTGGTCTGCTGGAGCATAGCGATATACGACTTCATCGTCAGGTCCGGGCTCGTGGCTATTGAATTGCAAAGCCGAACACCGCCCAACCGAGAAGCGCCAGAAGCACCCAGTTGAGCAGGTTCATTCCGAGCACGCCATAGTTCGGCTGCTGCCCGGCCGGAACGCGATAGTTCCAAAAAACGCCAAAGATCAGGGTCAGCAACATGAGCACCCAGAACAGAATTCCCTTTGGCATCTCACACCTCAATTCACAAGATGTTGCGTCAAAAACTCTCGCATCAAACGCAATGACTTACGCAGCTCGATATTCACTGCCACCGAGCTGGTTTCTTCACAGGTGGCGATCATCAAGATTCGGATTTCGCTTTTAGTGTCAGAGATCGGGCTGACGACAATTCGATATCCGAAGTCTCTCAGGTTGCCACGAAGGCTAGAAGTGAACCTTCCCCGGTAATCTCCGAGGCTTCCATACCTGCGGAGATTGAACACCTCTAGTCCGTATTTAGTTTCCTTCGAGAAGATCACTGTGCTGTAGTCGATCGCTACCACCTTGGCCCCGGTGCTCTCCTCGACAAGCCGGTGCTTAAGCTCGATCCAATTGCAGACTGCGGTCCTGTTGTGATTGACTTCAATCACGATCTCCTGCCGGCCCTGTCCTGCTAGTGCCGGAGAAGTCATTGGCATTAGCACCAACAGGAACATGGGCAGACATTGGATTGTCCGGGGCATTAAATTGCGGCCGATCGTGATTCCTGAAAATGAGGGCTCCCGAAACTACGCCGCGTTCGCTTGGTTCTGCCACAGTTGGACCTGGGCATACTGCTGATCTGGCGTGGTCCCATAGTTGCCCGTGGCAAGCTGGGTCTGAACTGCGCCGAGATAAAGCGCGATTACCAGCTCAAAGGCGTCGGACAAAAGCACCGAAACAGTTTCCTGTCCCGGGTACTCTCCGGCGATGACGGCCGCTAGGACTTTGGCCCTGAGCGGATTGGCCACCTGAAGATTGCCAGGGCGTCCCACAGTCGTCCAGTCCACGGAACCCTGAGCGGCGAGGGCATTGGCAGCGTACTTATGCAGGCTGTCAAACTGGGCCTCGCTGTCGAGCGGGAACCAATGGCTGGCAAAAATTCCGCTGGTGAAAAAATGGTGCTGTTTCAGGAACACTGACTCGTTGCGAGCCAGCATTTCCTTGTAGGTGGTGGGATTGACAATAACGGTCGCTCCAACAGGTCCGGACATTTTTCTTTCCTAAAAATTAGTGGTTCGGTTACGGATGTTCGTGATATTTGCGAGCATGCGGTTTGGTGACCTTTTTAGCAACCGCCTGCTTGATCTTTGTGTGGGCCGCTTCCTCGTGGACGTCCGGTCGGATGGCGGTAACCGCTGCGGCTGCCGCAGTTTCTGACACTTCGTTGATGTGATCGGCGCGCAGGTCGGCCGCAAGGTTTAGGTGCTCGGTTTGGTCTCCGGTTGCCTCTTTGATCTGTTTAGTTTGGGTGTTTGTGATGTTCTGCAACCACGAGAACCCTCCGCACGCGGTGGCGACGGCGACCGCCTGCTCCCAGGACAGAATCTTGAGGAAGTAGCCTGCCCCGGCTAGGGCTGCCCCGGCGACGGCGAAGACGTGGGTCTTGTTCGCGCCAATCCAGGCCACGATTTTGTTGGCGGCCTTGGTCGTGTCGTCAGTGTTCATTGCGGTCCTTTACTGGGAGCTGGCGGCGAGACCGGAGAAAATTGAGGCATCGCGTCGCCCACCGGGGCTTCTTTGCCGAATATCTGGTCCTGCTTCCTGACAACCGATGCGATCTGAACTTCGTGTTTCAGGCTCTTGCGCTCGTTGGCGGCGACTCTCAGCTCTAATCGGTTCTGCACTTCAGTCATCTGCTCTTTGAGAACCGCGATTTGCTGTTTCGTCTCGTAGTAGAAATGAACCGCCGTGGTTCCGGCTGCCACAGCGCCGGAAACGATCGACGTGGCGATGAATGCGAGAAACTTTCCCCAAGGTCCGCTGATCCATTCCGGCACTGCTATCGCTCCTCCAATTCTTCTTCCCAGCTCTCCCCGAGGACGCGGAGCACCCGACGAGCATTCTCGCAATCGCGAGGATGGCAGCCGCCCTTCGCGCATTCCCTGACGACTTGCAAGCTGCCGAAGTTGCCGTGCGGGTCGTTAAGTAGCATCACGATGACCGCCCTGGCTTCCTGAATTTCTGGGGTATTTTTAGTGGCGGCCTTCATGGGTTCACTTCCTATTCCAGAATGCCGACACCAGCGCGGCTATGGCGACTGCCAAGCTGATAATTACACCGGCTCGCTCCCATATCTTTTGCGAACCCGTCTCAACGGTGCCGCTCTTGGTTTTAAGCTCAGTGACATCCTTCGACAGTGCCCCGAGAGCGGCCTCATTCTTTTCAATCTTCTCCCGGTTAATTGAGAAATGGCCGTCCGTGGCCGCCTTCGCGGTGTTCGCCGCTTCTTTGAGCAGGCTTTCCACCGAGGTGATGCGAGTATTCATCTCGTCGCGACTGACCATTCTCTCGATTCGGTTCCCGAGGTCACTCACTACTTGCCGGATTTCATTGACCTTACTGATCGCTGTCTGGTCAGAAGACCACCGTTGGTCGAGCCGCTTCTCAAGGTCCTTGAACCGCCTCGCAACATATTTCTCAAGGTTTCTGATCTGCTGGATGGAAAACTTACGCAGCGTCCGGATGGTCCAACCGCCGTCTTCGTTCTTCATTCATGTGGCCCGCCGCTTCCACTATCCCTTGTCCTTGATCACCACGAACGCCGGGGTATGGATGATAGCCGCAAACTTGGCTGGCGGCTGGTCGATTTCGTAGGCGAATACCAGGACGTGCCTTTTTCCGCCGCTTTTAGTGGGCATTGTGCAATCCATTGCAATCCCTCGACGCACCCAATCGGTTACTGTGTGGTCGTTAAACGCCCGCTTGTGACGATCAGCGCTTTGGGCATCCGGCATCAGGGTGCCGAGGGACTTTCCAATCATGTCTGCTTGGGTATAGCCGAACTTGCGGACAGCCCCCTCATTCCAGCCAACGATGTCGCCCTTATCGCTCACCGTGACAATCGCGAGGTCCGTTGCGAATAGGATGGTGTTAATCAGGTTTCCCTGGGCGGACGCCTGTTTCTTGACGTCGGTCGCCAGTCTGGCAGCAGCCTGATTCTCGCGGCGGTCGTTCTCGCGAGCGTTGAACAGGATGCCCAGGCCGATGGCCGTGGTAACCGACAGCACCATCGAGGCCAGAGACAGCTTTCTGGGAAGCGTCGGGCTCATCATTTCTTCTCCCGATCGCCCGGCGTCAGCGTCATGTGATGCTGGACGATCCTGAGTACGAAGTTGACCATCTCTAATCCGCCAAGCCCGAGGGCGGAACTTGACCCGAACACGACGAACATATCCGGTTCGCCGTTGTATTTCCAATAGCAGAAAGCACATGCGATGATGCCGATGCAGCCGCCATTGGCTAGGGCGGAGGCGGCTCCCATTGCCAGTTCTGGCAGCTTTCTGCGGTCCCACTTGGCGACTCGCAGGTACGCCGCCATCCCGGCGAACGCTGCGATAGCGAAGCTCGAAGCGAGAATCCAGAGGCGCGCTTTGGTTGCTGCGTCCATCGCATCGTGGTTCCAGTCCTTTTGTTTGTCCTTGCCGGCCCGCACCGAAGAGATGGTGGATTCGTTACGGGTTCAGCTCGGCGTTACAGTGGATAAGTTGTGACGCTGTTTGTGTTTAGTGCCTCGTGCGGTTGGTCGGGTTTTGCTTCTGGTGGACGTGGTGCGTTGCCGTCTCAGGAACTGGCGCGACAACTTTCGGCTTCACGATCGCAGGCGTCGCGACGACTGGGCCTGTATTGCACGATGGTGCTGAGCACGCCGGAGCGACGTTCTCGGGGTGATGCACTGGACATCCGGGACACGGGCACGTTGCGCCGCAGTTGCAAACAGCACCACACGGGCAGGCCGGAACCGCGACGCAGACAGTCACGCGCTGGCAGCAACAATGTCGGTGATGGTGGGCCTGGACCTGGGACGTGCCCAGCAGCAGGCAGGCAAGAGCGGCAATCGAAACGATCAGAAATTTCATGGTAAGGTCCTCTCAAAACTACCCAACAGATTCAGAAAATCTACGAGTTGATATTACCAGAATCGACAAGGCAAACCGATCCGAAGTTGTTGGTTGGCAACGCACTGTGCAATAATTGTCCGCATATGAGCCTTCAGTCGCTCGCGTCGATCCACACTGTCACGGTTCGCAGGCAAGCCATCACGAAGGGCGCGACCGGCGCGGCGATTCGCGGCTGGCAACCGCTCGGAACGATGCAGTGCAGAATCCAGCCGATCAACACGGCATCCGACGACCCTTACGATAGGGCCAGCGTCGAGTACGACAACGTAATGTACTTCCTTGCGGACATCTACAGCTTGCAGCCCAAGGACCAGATTCTGTTCGGGCCGAAGCCTCGCATTTTCTGGGTCGTTGGCCGCCGCAGCTTCGACGAACTGAAGCGATTGTACAGGGCCGAATTGCAGGAGATTCTGGCCAAGCAATGATAGACGAACGATTGATTCAGGCAGCCCAGAGGCTGCGAGCCCACATGCTCCAAAACCACGGAGCCCAAGGGATCGAGGTCAAGGCCGCAGGGGGCCGACTGGTGGTGAAGGTGCCCGCAATCTGCGAACCAGGGAGCCCCAAGAAATCCCAGGCCCACTTGGACCGAAGAATCGTCGAGAAAGTTCCGCATGCCTGGGAAGGGTATCCGACTTCCGTTTCGCACCTCGGAGACGCCTGAGAAATCATTTCGCAATAGCACTTAAATCGTTTCTACAAAAGGCTCCCGGCGCATGGCGATGAATAGGAAATGCACCTTGGCCGGAGCACATGGCTCGCACTGGTGCGACAGTCATCGGGAGGGTCTGGAGCGCTACGTCGAGTCGCTCCAAAACCTGACGGATTGCGACCACGTCGTCGCCACCAATGAGCTGCCAGGATGGTTCGAGACGATGCTGAACGGGGCCGGGGTCCACATTCTCAAGCGGGAAAAGAAGGTCATTCCAGATCGCGAATCGAACCGATTTGCGCTGGATTGCTATATGGCCCGGCTCGATTTCATGCGTAAGTGCGAGTACGAGACCGTCATTCACACGGACTCGTGCGACGTTACGTTTCAGGTCGACATCCCGGTCATGAAGGGCCTGCACCTCGTCTCGGAAGGAATGACGCACGCCGATTCGCAATTTAACAGGGAGGATCAGGAGAAGTTCAGGCCGCACGATTGGCGAGACTTGTTGCCCAGAGATGTTGTCAACGGCGGGACGCACATCGGCTCAAAGTGGAACCTTATCGCGTTTTACGAAACGCTGCTCACGTCTACGGCCAACTGCTCGCGAACATACACCGATCAAGCCGTGGCCAACTTCCTGGCCTGGAAGTGCGGATTCGGAAAAAACGTCCACCACCCAGCGATATCCGACCTGTGTCTGACCGGAGAGGGTGTCCGATATGGGGTCCAGGCCATCAAGGACGCGATGGGCGATTACGTTGATCCATTCGGAAGGCCGTACATGATCGTGCATCAGGAATGGCGGATGTCTCTGTGCAAATTATCAGCAACGTAAAGTTCACCTGGAGTGCTGAAAAATTCACACGGGCTCTCAAAACCGAGGTCAATAACCGGGTACAGAGAGTCTGTGAGCATCTCCGCACGAAGGTGATTGAGAACGTCAGCCAGGGGCAGTCTCCAGTCGAAGCGCCGTCGGCCCCGGGAAATTATCCCAGGGCGGTCAGTGGCGACATTATTAGGCGAATGTTCGTCCAGTTAGACAAAACGAACTTCTCGGGCATCGTTGGCACTAACTCTCCGCATGGGCTGTGGCAGGAGGTCGGCACCACTGGGGCCGACATGCGGCCCACTAAGAAGAAGGCCATGACGATCCCGATTAGCGCTGCGGACGCGGCTCGGATCATGGAAAGCGTTCGGCGTCCCGGTAAGGGCGGAAGGCGAATCAAGAAGGGCAACAGCAACAGGGCCTTGATGAGACGGGCCGGAATCGTGACGATCGCCGGCAGGCTCTATCTGCTCCGAACATTTGCCAGACGCAAGCCGATCCTCCAGCGATCGTTCCTTCGGCGTACCCTGAGCGAAGAGCAGGATGCTATCATGCGGATCATGGCGACCCCGCTCGGCAAGGGTGTCGCACCGGGTGCCGTGAGTGTCAGCGCTCAGTTCCCGGCCAATCTTCCCAGTGGCCCAGATTACGAGATTTAACCAATGGCAGAGCAATCAACACCAAAGCCGGCGCGCCCCAAGAACAAGCCCAAGGACCGCAGGGCATCTGTCGCCAAGGGCAAAGAGGCTAAGGCCAAGTCTTAATGACGTCGTCATCGACGCAGGTCGACAAGGCGATTGTTGGCCTGTGGACGGACAATCTGCTCGACTCGATTGTGGCCGGAAGCATCTGGGACGGAGAGGCTCCGGCTAACACGCCATTCCCCTACGCTGTGTTCAGCCCCGTCAGTACAGCTTCGCGTAGGTGGTCCAGCGGCTCGTATTCCGGGTACTTTGGCGAGTTCCAGGACGTCGTATTCCAGATTTGCGTGTACGTCAAAGAGGACGGCGTCAACGACCCCAAGGATCAGTGCGGCCTGATCATCGATCAGCTCAAGTCGATCTACGACGATGCCCAACTTGAGTTCGATACGAACACTGGGTACTCGCTGCTCTGTCGCCGCACCGGTGAGCACATCTGCCGAGCGCCAGGGTACGCAGGTGACGGGATTTACCAGGGCATGCTGACCTACAAGGTCAATCGCCGCAACGATGTTGTTAAGCAGGGCAACAATTAGGTACAGTGTGTATGCACATTGTGATTACACATCAACCTATTCGGAGCCCAGAAATGAGAGCCGTTCTCGCAACGCTCGTGTTCGTCGCTTCCTCTGGAGTCATGCTGGCCCAGGACCGCACCGTCCCAAATTCGTTCGGTGGATCGAACCTGTACATGCATGGCCACTATGCCGGCCGCACGCTGCCAAATGCCTTCCACGGAGAAGACTTGTACGACAGCCATAATCGTCTGTCGGCCTGGAGCGACACCAACGTGTTCGGCGGTCAGGATTGGAATGGCTGGAGCGACAGGCGTGCTTCCGGTGTGGTACAACGTCACAATGACGCCGCCACGTCCAGGCACCATAGTTGGCGATAGCCTCCTCGGAACCGATACAAATCGGAACTTCGGGGCATTGGCCCGCGCAGCATTGCAGCAAATCCTGTCCGAAGTCTGCATCAGGGACTTCAACGGAACAGTGGGATTGACGCTGCTCGTCAGTAAGGGAACAATTCAGGAGATCAGGAAGGTAAGCGACCAGCGACTCAGGGGTTTCACGAACGCCCTTGAGGAAATGGTTGCTGGCGGTAACCATCGCCCAGTTGATACCGGGACTGAAGGGGAACCGGTTTCGTCTGACTGACGCCTGTGCAGTGTCGATATCGGTTCACGTCCATCGCGGATAGTGCGGCCGGGTCGGGAATATCAATTCCTGCCCCGGCTTTTTTCGTTTTGAGAAATGATTTCGTAACAGAACCTAAACCGTTGCGGCATAAGGCTTCCGGACTAGCGCGACATGACGACATCTCTCAGGGTGACGCACGGCCTGTCGATCGGGTGGAACTTCAACAAGATTCCCCTGATCGGGACGTTGCAGAACGCTGGGAGGCTCAGCGCCTCATGCACGCTGTCGCAGGGAAACAGTGGCGTTCTGGCCCAGGCCAACATGACTTATCAGGGAGAAGGTGTCGTGACGGCCGGATCGCCGATCACGGACCTCAATCTCTGGGGGGTGCTTCAGGACGTCTTTGAGGACGTCATTGACTTCGCCACGATCAAGATGCTGTTCATTCAAAATAACGGAACCCCTAACGGCTCGGGCGGCTTCGTTCTAAACCCGGATGCAGTCCTGCTCGTGGGCGGAGCCGGAAGCGCCGGGCACGCTTGGGATGCCCCGTTTAATGGGAATGTCGACTGCCAACTAACCTGCGGAGCCGGCGACCACATCTTCATGACGAACAGGCTGGCTGGATGGCCAGTCGCCAACAACTCATCGAACATTCTGCGGCTTCAGCACAGCGGTACCGAAGACATTGCCTGGACGTTGTTCCTGGCCGGAGTCATGTAGTTTTTGGGTGCCTGACACGAAAGGGTTCCGATGTCCAATCCTCCCCCGGTAGAACACGGCAACATCAGCGGCCAGTGCGGATTCATCCATATCGACCCCAGCGACGTGGCTGATGTCGGGCGCTGGGAGTTCAACATGGAGGCCACGGTTCCCGAGTTTTGCCACTCAGGGAGCAACGGCTTCAATCTCACCGCGCTGGGCAAGTGCCGTGGAGACGTTTCGTTCGACGTCATCCTCAACATCTTCGATTCGATCTACGACATCATCGAAGTTGGCGAGCTGGTGACGCTGTTGCTGTACGAGAACAACGTCCGACACTGGATCGTACCGGCCCGCATCAAGACCATCGGCGAGACGGTCGAAATCAATCAGGCTACCGAGATCAGCGTGCGCGTGACGGCGGTGACGCACGGTCAGTGGACCTACCCTGACGGAACGCTGGCCGAGGGTTGCGTGTCTGGAGGCACGGAGCAGCCATAGTGTTTTCTCTCGCTCGCGCCGTCGGTGCCGGAGTGCCATTTCTGCTGGGGCAGGACATGGTGCTCTTGCATCCAATTACGATTGGAGACCTGGGGGCGATCGAGAACTATCTATTGCAGGGCCGTAGCGCTGCTTTTATTGATGCGATGGCCGCCGTTAAAACGGGAGACGAAAAGGACCGCAAGTATCGCATCGCAGCCATCGCCGAGGCGACGTCTATCGACCTTACGGACATTCTGGGCTGGCTGTCGACGGAGCCCGGCATCCTAATGAGCCTGTGGCTCTCATTGCGGGGATCAAAGAGTTGGCTTGAGTGTGCCAACCTGATTGGCGGGTGGTCTAACGATGATGCTTTCGAGTTCGTGGCGGTCCGCAACCAGATCAGCGCGTTTGATTCGATGAGCGATGTTGAGTGGGCGTCAAAGGTCAGTAGAAATTCCGTCAATCAGAACGAGATGCCAAACTGGAAGCGGGGATTCAAAATTGCCTGCGACATGGGGCAGTGCAGCTTGGCCGACATTGGAAAGCTGACGCTCTTTCAGTATCGATCGCTGATCGCCAGCGAGTCAGAGGTCAACAAGCCGGCGACCATTCCACGCAAGCAGCATCGAAGATTGAGGCAAAGGGCAGAGCAGATACTGGGCAATTTGACCCGCCAAAAACGAGAGGCCAATGCAGCAAAACCTACCGCTAGAAGTTGACGGCGTGATGCGAAAGTTCGGCTCAGCGGGCCTGATGGTTCAGGTCTACGTCGAGCGAGAGTTGCGGAGGATGTATCTGCAACAGTTCGAGTTGGCAGCCCAGATAGTCAAGAACGCCGGTCCTGACATCGCCGGTCGTGTGCTCGCCGAGGCGTACAGGATTTTTGCCAACTCTACGATCATCACACAGGGAGAAGTCGCCGCCTTCATGGATTCGGCCACAGGGAGGATGTTTCATTTCCGGCTCGCACTCAGGATATTTGATAACGCGATCACGGATGCTGATGCTGATGCGATCTATGCCAAAGTGACCGTCGAGCAGTGGAACCAGTTAGACACATTCTGGACCGAGTCGATCTCCGGAAAACCGGCAAAGCAAGACGATCCCAAACCGATTGAGCCGAACGCACAAGGCGGGTAATTGAATGCCGACTCAGATTATCGGCGGAATTGGCGTCCAGTTTGGCGCGACGGGCGAGCAGAATCTCACCGGGGCGCTCGCCCGCGTTAAGTCGCAGGCCAAGCAAACGTCGGAAGAGATGCAGCATGGCTCTGTGGCTGGCAAGAAATTCGGGCTCGCCATGCAGCAGCTTTCCTATGGAATCCAGGACGCCATCACCGTCTGGGGTCAGACCGGGCTTCGTGGTGCGCTGATCGCCAGCTCCAACAATTTCGCCCAGGTCTTTTCGATCATGGGTCCATTGCAGGGGGCTGTTGGCGGCCTCGCGGTCAGCCTGACGTCGGCGTTGATTCCAGCCTTTGCGAGCCTGCTCGGATTCACCGACCAGCAGACGAACGCCTTCAAGAAGATGTCGCAAGAACTGGAAAACCTGAACGACATTTTCGACAAACGGCTACAGCTCCAAAAGGTCAGTAGGGATGCTTCCATGCAGGCGGTGAAGATGGATGCGGCAGCCCTCCAGTCTGAAAAGATGCAGCTAAGGGCCGAGATGCCGGATTTGGAGAAAAGGGCGAAGTTCGCCTCCCAAAAACTCACCGAGGAGCAGGCCAAGGCCATTAACACGCAGATTCCGGGGCGTGGGTTCTCCGGTGCGGCAGGTGAGGCATGGCAAAAATTGTCGACGATGTTCAGCTCAAATTACAGCAAGCAGACTGGAAACGTGGACTACAAAGCAGCATTCAGGGGCCTCGGATACGACATTGCAAAGCAGTTTGGAGTTGATATTAAGCAGCGCGCTGCCGGTGGATACGACTCGATTAAGGGGCTTCCTAAAGAGCTTTCTATCGATCAAGAAAAACTAGTTACCGCATCTCGTGATCCGGATGTCATTGCAGAAATACTAGGAAGGCGCGCATACGACAAAAGTCAGGGCCTTACCCCGGAACAGGCCGAGAAGTTTCTGTCTTCAAATGCGCGTACGCAAATGAAAACAGAGCCGCCCAACGTCAAGAAGGCTGCCGATGAAGAGCAGGACGCCAATCAGGAGGCGGCAATGGCGAAGGCTCGCCTCGCGGCAATTGAGGGGCAGCAATCCAGGGCTTTCAATGAGCAACTCATGCAGGGGGCGCGTCCCAGGGATTACCAGAGACTGCTGGTCCAAAAGGACTACCTCATGCAGAAATCGCAGCTTTCTGATATCGCAAAGGCTGGCGATCCAAAATTCAAGCTGCTCGACGAAATTCGCCAAAAGCGAATGAACGCTATCGAAGGGGAAGCGTCAGGGGTTATGGACGTGTCCCAGGTCCATGCCGCAATCCAAAACACGATGCTTCGCGATGACGACGCGCGACGGACGGCCCTGGCCACCGAAGGTATCTTAGGGACCGTCGAGAAGGTTGCGCAAGAATGGTTCAATCAAACAGAGGCCGGAAAGCGTGAAGTGGCCGGTCGAGCGGCCAATGCCATGTTCGGTTTTTCGAGATAGCCACCTAAATGACAAGACATCACCACTATCCGGACAACACCGATCCGCTCACGATGATCGACACGTCGTGTGGTGATCTGGCTCCGGCCGCATCTGCCCTGACTGTTGTCGGGCGTGTGAGTGGAAATCAATACTGCCTGCTGGAAACGGCTGGTCTTACCTACACCTATACTCCGCGAGAGGGGAGGCAGACCGCCCAGAGGCAGTTCATCGTGCCGTGGGACCAAATCGATGCCTTCATGATCGATTTTGGTGGTAGCTATCAGTGGGGTACGATCCCGTCTGGAACGGGTTCAAACATCTTCCAAACGTGGCTCCCGGCTACATTTCCTGGAAAGCCTTGGCTGGCTGTAGATCACATCCACGTCGTCCCGATGGGTGCAATTGACGATATCTGCTGGACTGACTCCAGCGTAGGCCCGGACGGAAATCAGCTCAACCTGCCGAAGCCTACGAATGGGTACAAGGCCACCGTCTCGTATGTCACCAAGCGGTATTACACAAACGACGATGACCCTCAGATTCCAGTAGGCGTCGCGCTCGAATTCAAAACAGACTTTGGCGCAAACGCGATTTTGCTGCCGACTCCAGGTCTTTCGTGGCAAATAAATGGCGTATATGACCCCGTAGAACAAAACGTCAACGTCACCAAGTTCGAGCCGACCCAGACTGTCGACATTGCCTGGAAGTTCGTCCCGCTTCCTCCGTGGAGCAGGATCGAGCAGTCAGTCGGAGCGCTAAATAGTAAGCCGTTCTTTGGGCTGCCTGAGCGGACGGTCATGTTTGTGGGCTGTGGCGCTGACGCCACGATGCAAGTAGGAAACCCTTCGGATTCCAATCCATTCAACACGGGAGTCAATCCAAATAATGATGCACTCGGCGTCACGATGTGGTCCCTGCACTTTAAGTTTCAGATTCGGCAAATCTTGATCGAGGCCAGCGATTTTGCCGGATGGGACTATTTCTTCAGGACGCATCCCAAGGGGACCGATCCGAACTACCAGCGGGTGGTCAGCACTCAAACCAAAGACGATATTTTTCCAGAGGTAGACTTTTACAAGCTGTTCACGGTGGGCAACCTCTATACCGATCCTACTGGTGGGAATCCGTCTTCTAGTTTCGACTTTGGGCTCTCGATCAACGCTCCGCCAGGGGCCACACTCCAGATCGGATTGCCATACGTCCAATGACAATGGTGCCGCTGCCGAGAGCGTTCATGGGGAAGCCGGTCTCGGCCAACGATTGGAATGTGCTCGTCGATGCGATCCAATCCTCGCTGATTACAAAAGTGGTCGGCCAGGGCGAAGTGCATCGCACTGCTGGGGGCACGATCCTCTCGATCTTTGCCTCGTCATCGCAACCGATCCTTCTGGCAAAAACCGTTGGTCGTCACGACGCCCTGAAGGCGCAGGCCGTCAATCTCTACACGGTCAACTCGGATGGCACCGCCACGGAGACGCTTACGGCCAGCGAACCGGAACAGGTTCAGGCTTACAATCGAATTGCCAACTTGGCAGGAGATGTGTGGATTTACATCACAGACCTAAATGGCGGCGGCACGATCTACGAGATCATCGGTGGCGACCCCTGCGCGGCCGGTGATACAGGGGGGCCGAATTGACTTGGTTCTGGAGTTGCCTATGCTGTCGGACCGGCATCGAAATCTGGTTCAATGACGGCGGCCTGACCGCCAACACGTTTGCTCCAAGATACTTCGCAGACGGGACAGCCGAGCAGATTCTCAAGAAATCCACCTCTCTGGCTCCTGGTCCACCCACGAACATTCAGGTCGGAGAGCAGTTCGACATCAGCCAGAACGACGAGACGATCGCCGGACTCGCGATTGATGTTCCGTTCCCGGCCTATCACTCGCTGTTCGTATATCCACTTGTTGGGCAGGTCCCAGACATCGGAACTGTTGTCGGGGTCGCGCCAAAGCTGCGATACGACCCGCTGTTCAGCGAGAATCCTATTGGCGAAGCGTCTGACAGCACGCCGTACAGCAACGAGACGGTGGGTATTCTTGCAGTCGCCGCTAAGCCCAATGGTGGCTATCTGATCGGGCAGGTTCACTCGTTCTTCCAGAGAACCCAGGGAACCATTGGATCGTCGGCCGGCGGATTTACGGTCGGCAATCAAATCTTCGCCATGCAGGTGGCGATTGCGCAGGTCACTGTTGGCAGTGAGCCGACCCAGCAATTTTCACCGACGTCTCCAGCTAGGACGGTGGGCACCTATAAGATCGTTCTCACGGATGGTTCAGGGAACGCCTTTCGCACTGCTGATCTTCAGTGGAATGCTAATCAGGCGGCAGTGCAGGCCGCGATCCAGGCTTGCCCAGGCTTCGGTTCGGCTACGGTCGCGACAACAGGAACGTCCCCCAATTTCACGCATACCGTGACGTTCACGGGGCTCACTGGGCCGCTCAACCTAATGACGATCACGAATGCGACGACGGCTGCCGATCTCAACGCGGCCTTTCCAGGCGAGACGTTTGTTGTCACGGAGATCACGCACGGCACGACGGAAGTCCAGCAAATCGCAATCACGCAGGTCGATGATCCTCGGACCTACAAGATCAATTGGAAGGACCTGAACGGCCAGACTTATGTCACGAGTGTTCTGCGGTACGATGCCAGCGCCGCTACTGTGCAGGCGGCAATTCAGGCAATTTTGCCACTCGCCACGGTGACCGTGACGCAGTCTGGTAGCTATCCATCCGCGACACTGACGTTCACTTTCCCGGGGTTTGGAGGGCCAATGTATGGCTTGGCCTTCACCGAGATCGTCAATGGAACGCCATACCCAAACTCGAATCCTCCAGTGTTTACGCTGATGTCTCCGGCTGGAGGATCGAATGTCGAGAAGTGGACAATTACATTCACTGGCAACCCTGTGCTGGTTTTCAGTGGGTACATCCTGATTCGTGCGACTTGGAACAACCCAAACCAACAAACGGTCACGACGGCTCAAATTGCGGCGAGCCTGCAAACGTCATTTGCCACGCCATTGGCGGCCGTCACGGTTCCATCAGGACAGGTCCCGTGGGCTCCCGCTGACGTCGTGACGACGGTGGGCACAAATCCGAACTACACCACCATCACGCACACGATCACGTTTACCGGGTTTCTGGGGAGTATCAAGAGCCTGCATGTGGTCGACATGACAGGTGGACTTGTAGCTACGTCGCCATTTCAGCAGAAATACGAGCTGGTTGACGTACCGCCGTCAGTCGACGAGGTCCAGCAGATCGCAATCACAGGAACTCCGTCATCCGGCACATATCATATCAATTGGGTCCATCCGAGCGGAGCGCATCTGACGACCGTGCCGTTGAACTGGAATGCCGGAGAGGGCGACGTAGAGTCAGCCTTGCAGGGGCTATTTGGGATCATCGCCGTCACTGTTGTGTCGACCGGCACAGTGCCAAATTACACGCACCAAATCACATTCCGTGGATTCAACGGCCCACTCAATTTGATCTCGATCACCAACAGCACGAACACCGGAGATTTCGTGGTCTCAAGGATCACGGCCGGCGTGGCTGCGGCTGCACCTTCGGTTGTGCAGACGTTCGATCCGTTCGGGCAACAGGACTACGACTTCTTCTATAATCCCACCCTGCTCATTCCACACCAAAATCCACTGATCGTGATGCCCTGGGGACCACGGAGCGGGAGCGTCTATTACGGTGGGTTCGCAAGCACTTATTGCGCGACCAACGCAAATGGAGCCTTCTACTGGCCTCATGTTCCGTTCATTTACACGACCGTGCAAACCCAAATCGTCACGATCGCCACCACGGACCCGGATTGCACCGTTGATGGAACATTCACGCTCTCCTGGACGGACGCAAGCAGTCATACGTTCACGATCGGACCGATCGACGCAACGGCCGATAACGCTGCTGCAAATACCGCGCTGACTGCGTCTGGGGTGCCACTGACAAACGTGTCGGTGGCGGTTACTGAGGCGTTCGCGTCCACGAATGGATACATGCCGACTGGAGCACAGGCAGGGAATGGCCAACCAGGTCAGCCCGGAGACAATTTCGGATATTCCCTTACGTTTAATTTCACGTTTACGAATCTGGGACTGCCTGTCAATCCGCTGATTCAAACGGCCAATAGCGTGACTGGGGCCACGCTGACGATCATGGACCCGGTCAGTCCGGCAAGCTATCCAAACGAGCTAGTCTTGGAAAGTGATGGCAGCGACGGGTTTCTATCTGGAGGCACGTATACCAGGGGAACTGAGGTCACACAATACGATCAAAAGCCTACTGGGGCATCGAGCGGGAGCGTTTACAAGACGGGCTCTAAGTTCTACGCGGTATGGAGATTTCCAGGGACTGGGCCCATTACGGTCGATTCGACCACGACATCCGGAATCATTTTTTCGTCGCGTGGACAGACAACCTTGCCAGTCCCAGCTCCGAGCACGACGGCCGGAAATTATTGGTCGATTCAGCCAGCAGGTGAATTCACAGAAGAGACCAATGCATGGATGTGGCCGGACTGCATGCCACTGGCGACCAAGAGTGGAGGGTTTCTAGCAATCGGCGATGCTCTGACTAACCCGACGCTGGCAGCTACTGGGACCTGGACACTCACGCTACGCGACCAAACCAGCACCCCATTCGTTGCCAGCCCGCTTCAATGGAACGCAACACAGCAGGAGGTGCAGGACGCAATCCAGGCGCTGGGCGGCATCTTCTCTGTGTTCACGGTCGCATCCACGACGCTCCAAACTCCGAGCATTTCTCCCGTGTCGGGTGTTGGCCATGTGCTAATTCAAACCACGCAGCACGTCGTCACCTACATCGATCAGCATGGTGCGTTTCCGGCTGGATCGGCGACCAGCACGATGCTGGGCGCTACGGTATCGGTGGGAGCCGTAACCGGCGGCAATACGGCGACACAATTGCTCATTGTGTCGTTCTTTGGGCTCACAGGCCCCCCTAGCGGGAGCTATCGGATTACCCTGTTTGATAGGCTTGGAAACACAGGTGAGACCGATCCTCTGATTTACAACGCCGATCAGGCTACGGTGCAAGCTGCGATCCAAGCGGTGTCCGGCTTCTCTGCGGTAACCGTCGTCACCACATCCGGAGTGGTCGGAGGATCGACTGTAGAGCTAAACCACACGCTTTCGTTTGTGAACATGGGAGGGCCAATCCCTGCGATTCAGATTGCCGAAAGCACTATGAACGTAGGGTTTTTTGTGAATGTAATCAATCCGGGCAGCTTTCCTCAGTCGATTGTCACGGTGACTGTCCAGCCGCTAACGATCGGGCAGAACTCGCCATTCTGCGTGGGCAGCGATGGGATGCTTTACGTTGTCGGCACGGATGCCACAAAGCCAGCGCCACCGATGCAAGACATCGCAATGGCGCTGTTTCCTACGTTCGGGACTTATACCGTAGATTGGGTTAACACGCTAAATCAACCGGTCTCTACGCCTCCGCTGCATTTCAACGCCACTCAATCTGACCTCCAGACTGCGCTGCGGGCTATGACCGGGCTTCCGAACTTGGTGGTGATTACTCGCGGCACGAGCCCTAATTTCAGCCATCGGATCGTGTTCTACGGCCTGGAAGGCCAGACGATCAATGCAATGACCGTGGTCAACAGCACGGCAGAGATTGGAGCTACGTTTGCCGTCAGTGTGGCGACCCCTGGCGTTGACGCCATCCAGAGAATAGCCATCACTGGGACCCCTACGAGTGGCACGTACACGATTAGCTGGACCGATCAGCAAGGAAATCCGCACACAACATCAACGCTTAACTACAACGCGACCCAGGGCGATGTGCAGGCCGCGCTCCAGGCTATTCCAGCGATGGCCAACTTCGTGGTGCTTACGAGCGGAACATCGCCAAATTTTACGCACACGATCACGTTCACTAATCTTGGCGGACCGATTCTGCATTTGATGACGGTGAATAACTCTACGACCGGCGGGACGTTCACGGTGTCGACGCTGCAACCAGGATCAGTCGAAGTTCAGCTAATCACGATCAGCGGCGATTGCCAGAATATGGGAGGCCCGTACCCGACGCAAAGCCTGACTGTGAGCGGGACTCCTACGGCTGGCACCTATACGATCACCGTCACCGACGCGAGCAGCAACAGTTTCACGACGACGCCGCTCGGATTTAGCGCAGTGGCGGCTCAAGTGCAGAGTGCGATCCAGGCACTTGGTGTCGCGTTTATTGGCACTCAGGTATCGTCAAGTGGAACCAGCCCGAATTTTGTACACACAATCACGTTCGTAAACGTGCCCGGTCCGCTGCCGGTGATCTCGGTCACAAGTGGCACGACAGGCGGGACATTCACGCCAGCAATCTTGCATCAGGGCTCGGCTAAGCTCGGATATACGATCCAGTGGGTCGACAAAAGCGGGGTCTCTCACACGACTTCGATCTTGCTCTACAACGCGACAGCGGCCCAAATCCAGACTGCACTGCGGGCCTTTCCTGGCATGGGATCGATCACTGTCACAAACTCGTTCAGCTTCGTAAATCAGGGAAACAATGTGACCCTGGCGAACGGCGAGATCACTGTCAACTTCATCGGCGTCGGTACGGGGATCAGCCTCTTACAGTTTCAGGGGTATCCGATCCAGACGCTGACAGTTACCGGGACGCCAACTGCGGGTACATATACGATCAGCCTTGTCGATCCGAACGGAAACACTCAAACGACAGGCCAGCTCGCGTACAACGCCGATGGGCCGACGGTGCAAAGTGCATTGGCAGTCCTTCCCGGTTTGGAAGAGGTGACAGTTTCGACGGCTGGCACGAGCCCGAATTTCACGCATACGATTACGTTTGCAAATCTTCCGGGGCCGCTCAATCTAATGATGATCGACCACTCTGGGGTGACTGGTGGAAGTTTTGTGGCAGCGATCTCGCAGCAGGGCGTAACGGGACAGGGATTCCTCTCCGTGGCCCCAACGAGATTCCCGCTCGGTGCTCCGACCGGTATCCTAAAGATCGACGACGACTTCAATGTGCAGTGGGCAGGATTTGCTACGGCCGCTGAAAGCGTGTTGATCCGTCCAGGAGACAGTCAGGTATATGCAATTTACAACGGGACGTCTGTAAGCCCTATCGCGCAAAACGGGACACTCGTTGCCGACGTGTTTGATGCCCAGACCGGAATTCTTCAGCAGGTCGCACTCGAAATCTCAAACCTGTATTCTGTCGGTGCGGCTCCGCAATTCTTGCCAGCACTGACTCCAGACGGTAGGGTTGCGATCGCAGGATAGAAGCATGAACCGCAGGCTCAGGCACTCCCTCGCAGATCACCCTGCACGGCTCAGGTACGAGCATCCGTGCGTGCATCGCGGTGCGGAAGCAATCCGCTTGCCGAAAGCAAATCGAGGGTGCCGAGGTTGCCCAGAGACGACGTTTCATGTGTTCACGTGCGCTGTCCACGGTGAGTGCTCGATGCACAAATTCGAGAAAAAAACCAAGGCATGCTGTACGTGTGCCGAGTACAAGAAGAAGCCCGATGAAACTGGCCTCGTTCGTGGTGACGTGCAACCGCCCGCAGCCGACGCTACTTGAAACGCTGGCCTCCCTGCGTGACGCAGGCTTTGGTGGCCCAACTCTCGTCTGTGAGCCGGGCACAGTGCTGCCGTACATCCCGGGTGGACACTTCGCCATGACCAGCCATGTTCACATGGGACCTTGGGGGGCGTTGCGTAAGGCGATTGAGATTGGCCTCGGGCCTCCGCTGGACGCCGAATGGATCGTCCAGTTTCAGGACGACATCAAACTCGCTGCGGGAACCAGAGACTGGCTCATTAGCGAGATCGATTCTGGCCGTCTCGACGGATGCGGAGCCGCCAGCCTCTACTGCAACTCAGCCCACTCTGACGAAGCGATAGCCGGGGGTGAAACGGGCTGGATCACGATTCCGCCCGACGACTTGCCGAGACGGGCCTATGGCGCCTTGGCTCTCGTTTTCTCTGCGGAATCAGCCCGAATGCTGCTTGCTGACCCGCCCAACCCGACACAAAAAATCCGCTGCGATCTCAATGTTGGCACCTTTTGTAAGTTGACAGGCCGCAATTTCTTGGTACATTGCCCGTCGTTGTGTCAACATTGTGGGACAACTTCTGTCGCGCATCCGACAGGA
>Ga0210387_10001031_pt1 | contig 20778 bp, 21 predicted proteins | sample IncBWC7OmetaG_FD_160108 | JGI IMG/M metagenome (GOLD analysis project Ga0210387, IMG submission 160108) | Forest soil microbial communities from Barre Woods Harvard Forest LTER site, Petersham, Massachusetts, United States - Inc-BW-C-7-O ...
TCACTCCTTCATCGGAATTTTTACATCCAAGAACACACCCCTGGTCTATCTCGCGCCGTCCACCAGCAAGGACATATCGCCCGTCTGGTCGCCGGACGGCGTACGAGTTGCGTTCGCGCGCCGCGCTGGCGACGGCGGCGCGCCGCGGCCCGTTCTTTCTCGAGTGCCGCATCCTTGGTCAATCTGGACTGCGTCGGCCGCGGATGGCGTGGGGCACGCCGTTTGGAGGAGTCCGAACACGCTCGCGGGTTCCTTTCCGGACGTTGCGGGGGAAGCAAACCTGCATTGGGCGGCGGGCGATCGCATCGTCTTCATGGCGTATCTGGACGACTGGCCGCATCTGTATTCCGTTGCTGCTTCAGGCGGCGCGCCGGTGCTGCTGACGCCCGGCGCCTACATGGTCGAGCATGTCGCCGAGAGCCGCGACCGCCGATTCATGATTTACGATGCCAATACCGGCAACACGGCGGGCGATGACGATCGGCGTCATCTATTTCGCGTAGCGGTCGAGCATCCAGGGTCGGTGGCCCTCACCTCAGGTGAGACGTTGGAATGGACGCCGGTCAGTGCGGCCGCGGAGCAGGTGGCGTTTGTCGCGGCCGGTCCACGGCAACCGCCGACGGTTGCCATCGTAGGTCTTGACGGGGCACACCGCGCGTCACTGGTTGCTGCTACCAACTCAGAATTTCCGCAGGCTAAGCTCACCGCGCCCAAGCAGGTGACGTTCAAGGCGGCCGATGGAACTTTGGTTCACGGCCAGTTGTTCGACACGAGCGGCGCGAAATCCGCCGAGCGAAAAGCCGGCGTGATATTCGTGCACGGCGGCCCGCCACGGCAGATGCTGCTCGGCTGGCACTACATGGATTACTACAGCAATGGCTACGCGGTAAACCAATACCTCGCTGCGCACGGTTTTGTCGTGCTCTCGCTGAACTACCGGCTCGGCATCGGCTACGGCCGTGAGTTTCATCATCCCGAGCACGCAGGCTATGCCGGCGCCGCCGAATATCAAGACGTGGTGGCGGGCGCGCATTTCCTACAAGCATTGCCGAGCGTGGACGGGAAGCGCATCGGCATTTGGGGCGGCTCGTATGGCGGGTATCTCACGGCTCTTGCATTGGCGCGCAACTCGGACCTCTTCAAGGCCGGCGTTGATTTGCACGGTGTGCACGATTGGTCGCGTCTCATGGACGAACGGACCGGCAAGCAGGGGAGCCGCTATGAGAAGGGCGACCGGGAGAAAGCCATGGAGGTCGCCTGGAATTCATCGCCCGATGCCGGGCTTGACGGCTGGAAATCGCCGGTGCTGCTAATCCAGGGCGATGACGACCGAAACGTGCCGTTTCAGCAGACGGTGGACCTCGCGCGCCGGCTCGAGGAGCGGAATCTTCCCTTTGAAGAACTGGTGCTTCCAAATGAGATTCATGGCTTTCTTCGCCATGCAACCTGGTTGCGGGCCGATGAAGCCACGGCGAACTTCCTGTCGCGCACGCTGGGCGTGAGCGAAGAATAACGTTCAATGATTCGCGTGCTGTCTGTCGCGCCGGCGCCGGTCTCCGAAAGGATCTGTACGCGGCGAGTTGGATCGCGCCGCGCTGCGACTGCCGTCCGCGATATTGGAGGAGCTTTCGGGATTGGCGGCTTCGTCATTGACGAATTCTTGAAGCCGTAGAACGCTGGGCAGCAGAGTGGCATTTTGCTGATCTGACAGGCTTGCGGCGTGCAACTCGCGCAGCGCCGCTTCTCTTCGGCGCTGTATGACGCCATTCTCGCGCCAACGGATATACTCCGCTCTTACGTACGCCGCAGACAATCCAATTCCGCCCACCACAATCACCAGCAACACGATATCGAAACTCATACCGCTCACCCTTCAACGAATCCCAAGGCACCAACTGCCCCACCTGAGGGTTACTAGATTGATTGCAAGGCCACCGATTCCAAATAATCCTGCGCATTTTACCGTCGGTGGACAGTTTAGTAAAATTGCCCCAGGCGCCGCCCAATTTATCAATTGCTACCAGCCGGGGCCGTAAATAGGGCCTTGCGGTCCCCAGGGGCCCCACGCATCCCAGTTCCAACTGGCGTCATAAAACTCCAAGAAGGCGATGCGCTGCGCTTGCGCGAAGTCCAGCTGCTGACTGCTGACGTATTGATCGAAGTCCTGCTGAGTGCCGATGTACAAACATCCGCAAACCACCGGATCCGCATAGACGTAGTGGATGCTGTTGCCGTTTACGCGTTGCACGAATTGGTTTGCCGGCAAGCGATTCAACATCTCCTGCCGTTCTGCCGTGTCGGCGATGCGCACACTAAATCCGGCGGCGCTGAGCGCGTCTTCCTGTTGCAGGACTTGCGTCGATTGGCATCCCGCAAGCACGACGATCAGGGCCAGACCGAATGGTTTGCATTTCATTTTCCGCCCCCCTTTCACATATGCGAGCCGGGCGCACGATCTACGACACGAAACCCCGGTGAACTTTGGGTCAGTCCTCAGCGCGCAATTTCGCTACATGCGCCGCCGTCAGATCAGAACCCTTTACGCCGTATCGAGCGGTGACGTAGTTCGCCACGGCGGCGATTTCGGCGTCCGAGTAAGTGGCGCCAAACGCCGGCATATTATTCGCATCGATGGGTAAATGGCGATGCCCGCCGCCGATGATGACCTGTGCCACATTGTTGGCCGACGCATCATTGACTGAACGCGTGCCGGTCAAGGTTGCGAAGGGAATCACCGGACTCACGCCGGTCCATCCATGACAGCCTGCGCACGCACCTTCATAGACTTCCTTGCCATGCGCGTTTGTGTCGGCGGCGGCAACTTGCGCGGTCTCAGCGGGCGTAGATCTGGGTTCCGGCAGGTCGGATGTGACAACGCCCGGCACCGAACGCAAATAGGTGACCATCGCCGTGATGTCGCCCGGCTTCAAATGACTCAAGCTCTCATCGACCGCTTCACCCATGGGTCCGGAAGCGGTGCCGCGTCCGTCGGCATGACCCATCGACAGATAATGCGCCAGGTCCGCATCGCTCCACGCGCCGACGCCGCTGCTGCGATCGGACGTGATGTTGTAAGCGCGCCAGCCGGCTTGGACAGTTCCGCCGAATTTTTGCCGGTTGTTCAACGCGAAGAAAAGATTCCGCGGCGTATGACACTCGCCGCAGTGACCCATTGCCTCGACCAGGTACGCACCGCGATTCCACTCGGCGCTGCGGTCGACATGGGGTTCAAAGCGCTTATCGGAGTTGAAGAGAACCGACCACATGCTCATGAGGCCGCGTTGGTTGAATGGAAATGCCAATGTGTTTTTTAGGCTGGGCGCATGCACCGGCTTGATCGTGAACAAATAGGCTTTGATGGCGAGCGCATCGGCGTCGGACATGTACGTATAACTGGTGTACGGCATCGCCGGATACAGCTTGGTGTTGCCGCGACCGATGCCCTTGTGCACGGCGTTCAGGAAGTCCGCGTCGGTGTAGCTGCCGATGCCGGTTTCCGCATCCGGGGTAATATTGGTCGAATAAATCGTTCCAAAAGGCAGAACGAAGGCAAGGCCGCCGGCGAAGGGAGTACCGTCTTTTGCCGTATGGCACACCATGCAATCCGCCGCGCGCGTCAAGTATTCTCCGCGCTCGACCAGGCTCGCCGATTTGAGCTCCGCGGGCGCGCCGGTGGGATCTTGGGCCTGATACGCGCCCAGCGAAACCGTCTTGCCACCCGCAAAGCCGGTGGGCTGTGGGCCCAAAACGATATACGCGCAGATGATGACGCCCACGCCGACAATCGCAGCCAGAGTCCAGAGAATGGGATGCGCTTTCATACGGCACCTGTTTTCGGAAATGGCAGCACGTGGATGCGCTTGCCGGTGGCCGCGAAAACGGCGTTGGCGACCGCCGGGCCGATGGGTGCCACGCCGGGCTCGCCCACACCGGTGGGCGGTGCGGTCGAGGGCACGATGTACACCTCAACTTTAGGCATTTCGTTCATGCGTAGCACGCGGTAGTTGTTGAAGTTACCCTGCTCGACACGGCCATCCTTCAACGTAATGGCGCTGTAGAGCACAGCGCCGAGTCCGAATCCGATGCCGCCTTCCATCTGCGCGGTGATGATGTCGGGATTGATTGGCGTTCCGCAGTCCACGGCGCACACCACGCGATCGACTTTGACGTTGCCATCCTTGTCGACAGTCACTTCGGCAACCTGGGCGACAAAGGTCTTGAAGGCTTCGGCCACCGCAATGCCGCGGCCACGGCCTGCCGGCATCGGTCCGCTGTTCCATCCCGCCTTCTCGGCAGCGAGTTCCAGCACCGCTTTCATGCGCGGCTCGTGTTCCAGAAGCTTGCGTCTGAACGTAAATCCATCCACACCGGCGGCATGCGCCGCTTCGTCGATGAAAGCTTCGACGGCGAAGGTCGTGTGCGAGCTGCCCACCACACGCCACCACAGCACCGGTACGCCGGTCTTGGTCGTCGACAGGTCCACCGCGATATTGGGTATCGCATAGGCAATATTCGCGGCGCCTTCCACCGAAGTTCCATCAATGCCGTTCTTCATTCCCGCGGCAAACGGGGTACCGGCCATGATGGACTGGCCCACGATGACGTGGTGCCAGCCGGTCAGCTCGCCCTGCGCATTGAGGCCGGCTTCAAGCTTGTGGAAGTACATGGGGCGATACAGGCCGCCATGGATATCATCCTCGCGCGTCCACTGTAGTTTTATCGGTGTGCCGTCGGCGCCATACGCCTTGGCGATCGATACGGCTTCCACGATGTAATCCGAGATCGTGTTGGCGCGGCGGCCAAAGCTGCCGCCGGCATACAAGGTATGAATGCTGACTTGCTTCGGATCCAAACCGGCCGTGTGCGCGGCATTCGCCTGATCGATGGTCTGGAATTGATCTCCCGCCCAGATCTCGCAGCTGTTCGCGTCGAGCTTGACCACGGCATCGAGCGGTTCCATCGGCGCGTGAGCCAGGTAGGGGAACTCGTAGCTCGCGGACACTTTGTGGACGGCATCGCCGATGGCCTTCCGGGCATCGCCTTCCTTGCGCGCGGATAGGGCAGGTTGATCGGCGAGACGCCGGTATTCGTCCATCAATGCCGCGGAGCTGCGCTTCTCAGCCTTCGAATCGTCCCACTCGATTTTTAGGGCGTCCCGCCCCTGTTTGGCGGCCCAAAAGCTCTTCGCCACGACGGCAACGCCGCCTGGTACTTGCACTATCTTGACCACTCCGGGCACGGCGCCGGCTGCGGTCGCGTCGTAGGATTTTACGGTCGCGCCGAACAGCGGCGGGCGTTTGAGCAGTGCGACCAGCATTCCCGGCAGCACGAAATCCAAAGTGAATTGTGCGGTGCCGTCGCTCTTTGCCGCCGCATCGACGCGGGGCGGGCGGCCGCCGATCAGTTTGAAGTTTTTCGGGTCCTTGAGCACGACGGTGTCGGGCACGGGTAGGGTGGCGGCGGTTTTAACCAGCGAGCCGTAGGCGGCCTGACGACTGCTCGCGGCGTGATACACCGCTCCTTTCTCAGTGGTCAACTCTGTGACGGGAACGTGCCAGTCTTTCGCCGCCGCTGAGAGCAGCATTGCGCGCGCCTTGGCGCCCGCATCGCGAAGCTGCGCCCAGGAGTTGGCCATAGCCGAGCTGCCGCCGGTACCTTGAATGGTGCCGAAGACAAGGTTGGCATATCGCTTCGCATCGGCGGGCGCGCTTTCGACCTTCACCTTCGACCAATCGGCATCGAGTTCTTCGGCAACGATCGTCGCGATGCCGGTGTACGACCCCTGGCCCATTTCCAAATGCTTTGCGATCACCGTCACGCTGTTGTCCGATCCGATGCGCAAGAACGCGTTGGGGGCGAATGGCGTGCCGGGCGAAGACACTGCAGCGACTGCGCGCCGGCCCGTCGCGGCCCATTCAAACCCAATGGTGAGGGCCACCGAAGCGGCGCCCGCGGTTTTGAGAAAATCGCGGCGCGTCGGCAGCGGCGGGCGGAGTGTTTTGCTGATCATGATTTACGCCTTGATGGATTGCGCGGCGGAATGAATCGCGGCGCGGATGCGCTGGTACGTGGCGCAGCGGCAAATGTTGCCGCTCATGGCGCCATCGATGTCCGCATCAGTCGGTGCGGCATTCTTTTCGAGGAGGGCCGTCGCGGACATGACCTGACCGGATTGACAGTAGCCGCATTGCGGCACCTGCAACTCCACCCAGGCTGCCTGCACCGCTTTCGCTTGCTTGCTCTTCAAGCCTTCGATGGTCGTGATCTCGCGGCCGGCCACCGCCGACAGCGGCATGACGCAGGAGCGAACCGCTTGTCCGTCCAGGTGAACCGTGCAGGCACCGCACATTGCCATGCCGCAGCCGAACTTGGTTCCGTGCAGGCCGGCGACTTCGCGCAGGGCCCAGAGCAAGGGCATTGCGGGATCGGCATCCAAGGTGGCCGACTGGCCGTTGAGAACGAACGTGGTGGGCATGGTGGACTCCGCGGGTGGTGGTCCGATTCTACTCAAAATCCACGGCGGCGGTGTTGCCGCCGCAAATCAGTACCCCCACGCGTTCCTGCGGTGCAGGTACATACTGGCGCGAGGTTAATGCGGCAAGGGCGGCGGCACCGCCGGGTTCCGCCACGACTCGCAGCGATTTCCACAGCTGCCGCTGCGCGTCCAAGATGGCATCGTCCGATACCAATACGGTTTCGTTGATATGTCGTTGAATTACCGGAAATACCAATTCGCCGACGCGGCGCGGCGCCAGAGACTCCGCCGCGATGCCGCCTGCCTCGGCGTCGACCGGCCGGCCCGCCTCGAGCGCGCGCGTGAGCGTCGGTGCCTGCGTTGGCTCAACCGCGACGATCTTGATCCTGCCGTCGTACCAGGCGGCGAGTCCGGCGATCAGTCCGCCGCCTCCCACTGCGACAATCAGCGTCGTGATTTGTTCCGCCTGTTCCTCGAACTCCAATCCGACGGTACCCTGGCCGAGCATCGTCTCGCGCTGATCGAAGGCATGGATCGGCAGGGCGCCCGACTGCGCGACCCACGCTTCGCTTGCCGCCAGCGCATCGGCATAGCGCTCGCCGGTAATGACCAATTCCGCACCGTAGTCGGTGATCTGCTTAATTTTCGCGGGCGAGGCGATGCTGGGCACGAATATCCTGGCAGGCACCTTGAGCTTCATCGCCGCGAATGCCACCGCGGCGCCGTGATTTCCCCCGGATGCCGCCACCACGCCGGCGCGCGGAATTTCTCTCGTCAGCAGGCTGGTGAAGGCGCCGCGCGCCTTGAACGAGCCGGCATGTTGCAGCGATTCCAGCTTCAGCACCAGGCGTGCGGCGGCGATCCCGAAATCCGACCCATCGACTTCGATGATGGGTGTGCGCCGTATGTGCGGCGCGATGGCCGCGTAAGCTGCGCGAATTTCGCCGGCCGAGATCACTGTTGCAGTCATTGGGAACCTGGAGCGCGATTGACTAGTCATTCGTCGATTGGCAAACTAACTATATGATTGATCTGCGTGCGATTCAAGCGATAGGCAACGATCGGCGGCTGCAGATTCTCGAATGGCTGAAGAAGCCGCGGGCTAACTTCCGGCCGCAAGTCGACGGCGATCTGGTCAAGGACGGCGTCTGCGCCGTGCTGATTGCCGAGAAGCTGGGTATCAGCCAACCTACCTTGAGCGAACACATGAGGGTACTGTGCCAGGCACGGCTGGTACAGTCGAAAAGAATCAAGCAGTGGACGTTTTACAAACGTAACGAGGCGCGCATCAAACAGATCAAGCGATCGATCACCACGAGCTTGTAGGAGGATTCGCCGTGAAAGAATCGGTTCAAGTTCGTGCCGTTCGCCGCGACGACTTTGCGGCCTGGCAGCAGCTTTGGGAAGGCTACAATGCTTTCTATGGCCGTGCGGGGGATAGCGCCCTGTCGCCGGAAATCACCCAAACGACCTGGTCGCGATTCTTCGATTCGTACGAGCCCATGCACGCATTGGTGGCGGTCGCGGCCGCCCGCATAGTGGGCCTCGCCCATTTTCTCTATCATCGAAGCACGATTCAAATCAGTCCCACCTGCTATCTGGCGGACCTCTTCACCCTCCATGAGGCTCGCGGCCAAGGCGTCGGCAAGGCGCTGATCCACGCGGTTTACGAACACGCTAAGAGCTCAGGATCGCCCCGCGTCTATTGGCAGACCCACGAGACGAACATCGCCGCGATGCGTCTTTACGACAGTGTGGCCGAGCGTTCGGGATTCATTGTGTACCGGCAAACCGTGTGAGGCCATGTCACTCGAACACAATGCGCGGAAAATAGAATGACACCGTCCAGTTGGGCACGTCGACGATCTCACTGATGCGAAGATCGCCGCAGACGCTGCACAGCAGGTAGGCATCGATCGCGGGCATCCCGTGCTGCCGACACAGCAGTTCGACCATGGAGCGAACGGCGGCGCGGGCCGCTTGCATGAGATCCGGTCCGATTCCGGTCGCGACCTCGTACCCCTTGGCGTCCAGATGCCGGGTGACGGGGCCCGGCGTTCTGAACCGCGGAAAACTCAAAGGCGTTTGCTTGAGCAGATCGAACTGAAGCGCCACCCGCATCGGACTTTCGATGGCCGTGCCGCACACTTCGCCGTCGCCTTGTGCCGCATGGGTATCGCCGACGGAGAACAGAGCGCCCGCCACCTCGACGGGGAGAAACAACTCGGTGCCCAGCGAGATGTCCCTTACGTCCATGTTGCCGCCGACGCGGCGGGGTGGAACGATGCTGTGCAATCCCGGCTCGGCGAGCGCCACGCCGATCGTGCCGGTAAAGGGCTTCAGCGGCACTTTGCCCCAAGACCCAAACAACGCGGGGCTTAAAGTCTTCGCATCGTAGCGCCACAAATGCAGCGCGGGTTCCTTGAAGTCCTCCGCCAGCAGGCCGAACCCGGGGATATTTGCGGTCCAACCCCAACCCGACGGGGCGAACGCCAGTAGCGTGACGGTTAAGATGTCCCCGGGCTCGGCACCATCGACATACACGGGGCCGGTCACCGGGTTGATCTTGCCGAAATCCATGCGGCCCACGTCGGCAACCGTCGAGGTTTGGCGAAGTTGGCCGCCGGATGCATCCGCAACGTCGAATTCCAGCGACTCTCCCGGAGAAATGCGCACCGCCGGGGCAAGGCTGTGATCCCAGCCGTGATGCCGATCGTGAATCGTATGTCGATGTGCTGGGGTCATCGGTGGCGGGACCTGTTTTCTAATATTCTACGGAATCTCGCCGCAGTTGCGCGAATCAAATAGACTGCATCAAAAGGAGCCCGCGCGCTTGTCGATCGAAGAATTCGGATACAAGGATCAATTGCACCGAGCGCTCACGACCAGGGATCTGGTCATCTACGGATTGATTTTCATGGTGCCGATTGCACCCTATTCGGTGTTCGGCTTCGTCTACAACGACGCCAAGGGCATGGTGCCGCTGGCGTACCTGGTGGGCCTGGTCGGCATGTTTTTTACGGCCTTGAGCTACGCCGCCATGTCGCGCGCATTCCCGCTCGCGGGTTCCGTGTACACCTACGCGCAGCGCGGCCTGCACGAAATCGCCGGCTTCTTTTCCGGCTGGCTCATTCTTCTCGATTACATTCTGGTGCCATCGCTCCTGTACCTGTTCAGCGCCGTGGCCCTGCGGCCCGTGTTCCCCACCGTTCCGGCATGGGTCTGGCTGGTGGCGTTCATCTCCTTCAACGCCGCCGTGAACTTTGTCGGCATCCAGTTCACGGCACGCGTGAATCGCTACATGCTGATCATGGAACTGGCGGTGCTCGCGCTGTTCGTGGTCTTAGGATTGGTTGCGCTGTACGGCGGTGCCGGTGCCGGCAGATTGACTTTGAAACCAATCTACGACGCCCATGTCTTCTCCTTGTCGACAGTGGCCGGTGCTACCTCGATTGCCGTGCTGTCATTTTTAGGGTTTGACGGCATCTCGACGCTTTCGGAAGAAAACCGGGCGGGCAAGGATGCCGTCGGCCGCGCCACGGTTTTGTCCCTGCTGCTGGTAGGTGTCCTGTTCATGCTGCAAACCTGGATCGCCACGGACTTGAGCGCAGATATGCACTTCTCGTCTCCGGAAACTGCATTCTACGAAATCACGGCGCGCGCGGGCGGTGCGTGGCTGCGGCTGGTTACAATCATTGCCGTCGTCCTGGCGACCGCGATCGCGAATGCCATGGCAGCCCAAGCCGCGGTCTCGCGCATCCTCTTTGCCATGGCCCGCGACGGCAAGCTGCCGGCGATTCTGGCGAAGGTGCATCCTCGCTATAAGACTCCCTATGTCAGCACCTTGGCGGTCGCAGTCGTCTCGCTGCTGGTCGGATTGTTGTTTGCCAACCGGGTTGATGATCTGACTCTCATCGTCAATTTTGGCGCGCTCACCGGATTTGTTCTGTTGCACCTGTCCGTCATCAATCACTACTTGATTCGCCGGCGCAGTGGCGATTGGCTGCGGCATCTGATCTTTCCCGTGATCGGCATGCTCATCATCGTGTACGTGCTGTACGAGATGGATCGCACTGCAAAGATTCTGGGCATGGGTTGGATTGGGATCGGCATCGTTTACTATGCGGTGCTGACCGTCTGGATGAAGAAGCCCGTCGCTTTGAAGATTTGATTCAACGGGGAGCAGATTGACGAACACGGATCCCGAGGTGCAGCCGGCACTCTATAAGCGTCCGACCATTTGGCAATTGGCCGTGCCTTCGATCATGTCCAATCTCATGTTTTCCATGGTCGCGATGGTCCAGACCAAGTTTGTCGGCGGCATGGGGGCCCCCTCGGTGGCGGCGGTGGGCGCCGGTCAGCGTGTGTTCTTCGCGCTGCAGGCCTTGTTGATGGCAATCGGCGTGGGCACCACCGCGCTGGTCGCGCGCTCCTGGGGTGCGGGCCAACAAGAAGAGGCCAGCCGAATTACCTCATCGTCGCTCATGCTGGGCGGCCTCGTGGGATTGATCCTGATGATCTTCGGCATGCTGTTTTCGCACCAGATCGCAGGGGTTTTCGGCTTGGATGAGCATGCGGCGCAACTGGCGTCGAGCAATGTGTTCTGGCTCGCGGCATTCATCATCGGATTTGCGATCGACATCATTCTGTCGAGCGCGCTGCGCGCGGCGGGCAACGCGTGGACTCCGCTGCTGTTCGGATTGGCGGTGAACTTGGTAAACCTGCCGCTGCTGTATGCCTTCATCCTCGGCAAATGGGGAGCGCCGCATATGGGCGCGGCCGGTGCGCCATTTGCCTCAGGTCTGTCCTTCGTATTGTGCGGCGCGGTTTTGGTGTCCTTGTGGATGCGCCAGAAATTGACCATCAAATTTTATCCCGGTGACGTTTTCCAAAAGGCGCGCTACCAGCGCTTGCTGCACATCGGCTATCCCGTGGCGCTCGAGCAACTCGTCCTGCAGTTCGGGTTCTTTCTTTTCATGTCGCTGATCGGCCATTACTATGGCACCGAGGCATTCGCCGCCTACAATGTCGGCGTCAACATGCTGAACGCGGCGATGGTGGTGGGGAGCGGTTTCTCGATCGCCGGCGCGACGCTGGTCGGTCAGCACTTGGGCGCGGGTGACGTGGAGGGCGCGGCGCGCAGCGGCTGGCGCGCCTGCAGCATGGCGGTCGCTGCGATGTCCCTGATTGGTTTCCTCATAGCGATCAACGCCCCCGCGCTGGCCCGGTTCTTTCTCGGAACCGATGAAATCGCAGTGCTGCGCACCACGGAATTCACGTACATCATGGGTGCTATGCTGCCGCTGCTGGGCGTCGATATGGCGATCGGCGGTTCCCTGCGCGGCGCCGGCGACACGCGGTTCCCGCTCATGACTTCGTTTCTCGGGTTGATTGGTATGCGCTGCGCATTGGCGGCGACATTCGCTTTTTTCCACTTGCCGGTGGTCTGGGTCTACAGCTCGATCATCGGCGATTACATGCTGAAAGGAACGCTGCTGATCTGGCGCTTCAAATCGGGCCACTGGAAACACGCGCTCACGAAGCGCCTCGTCGCCGCCTAAGGACAAATATATGAGAACAAATATATGAGAAGCAGAGAAGTGCATTTGATCGAGCGACCTCAAGGGTTGCCGGTGCCGGCTCAGTTCCGGATCGTTGAAACCGACATTGCGGATCCCGCCGACGGGCAATTGCTGGTGCAGAACATTTACATGTCGGTTGACCCGGCGATGCGGCCGAGGCTTGCGGGACCGACGGCACTGAACGAAGCCATGATGGGCGGCACGATCGGGCGCGTGCTCAAGTCCCGCAATGCCGCTTTCAAAGAGGGCGATCATGTGGAGTCGATGAACGGTTTCAGAGAATACTTCCTCTCTGACGGCAAAGGTCTCTCCACACTGGACGCGGACGGTATGCCGCTGGTGGCCTACATGAGCGTCTTAGGGCTGACGGGCCTCACCGCCTACGGCGGGCTGCTGGTCATCGGCGCACTCAAGGATGGCGAAAACGTTTTCGTTTCGGCCGCCGCGGGGGCCGTGGGCAGCGTCGCCGCGCAGATCGCAAAAATCAAGGGTTGTTACGTGATCGGCAGCGCCGGCACGGACGAGAAGTGTCGTTGGCTGAAGGAGGATCTCGGGCTGGATGCCGCCATAAACTACAAGAAGGGCGAACTTCGCACCTCTCTGAAAGCGGCGGCGCCGAAGGGCATCGATGTGTATTTCGAGAACGTCGGCGGCGAGCATTTGAACGCAGCGCTGCCGCGCATGAATGCCCTGGGGCGCATCGCGGTGTGCGGCATGATCTCCGCCTACAACAATTTTGGCGCTGTGTCCGAACCGGTCACCACGCTGTCGAACATGATTTACAACCGCGTGATGATGAGGGGCTTTGTGGTCTATGAATTCGAATCGAAGCGCGCCCAGTTCCTGGAAGACATGAAAGGCTGGATCAAGCAAGGCCGCATGAAATATCGCACCACGATCGTGCAAGGCATCGACCAGGCGCCCACCGCCCTGATCGGTCTTTTTACCGGCGCCAACACCGGAAAAATGGTGGTGCAGCTGGCCAAAGACTAGGGGCCGGCCAGGGACTAGGGCCGGCCAAGGACCGGGGCCGGCCAAGGATTGGGCCGGCGAAGCCCGAGTCAGTGAGCTAGCGCGCGCCCGGCTTATAGTTGACGAACACTGATTTTGGAATGAGGCAGTGCACGCCTTTGCGAATGTCGACGACCTGCGAGACCCGGCAATCACCCACGATTGAGGTGAGCGCGTAGGCTTCCTCGCGGCTCATCGGCACTATGGTTTGCTTGGAAAGCCAGTTGACGGTTTGATCTACCGCGATTTTCATCGCTTGATTGAGGTCTTCATCAAAACCCATGAACACCCAATTGGCTTTCGTTTCTGCCCAGGGCCATTCGGTTTTCAGGTCCTTGCGCACGATGGGCTTGATTTCGATCTCCTTGTACGAGCATTCCAGCGCCGTTAAATTCACCTCGCCATTGCCCTGGCGGCAATGCGAGTCGCCGGTCCAAATCAGGCCGCCCTTTTGAAACACGGGCATATACAGGGTCGAACCGGCCTGCAATTCGTTCACGTCCATGTTGGAGCCGTTTTTCCACGGACGCAGCGTGCTGGTGCGGCCCTTCCCATCTTTGATGGGCGGGCCTGCCTTGGCCTCCGGTTCATTGGGATCTACCCCGACCGCGAAGGTGCCTGGGAACGGTTTCAGGTCAATGACAATTCCCGGTTTGAACTGCGTCTGCATCTTCGCCAGGTCCAGTTTGTAGTAGCGGACGAATCCTTCCGGAAACTCGGACGCCAATTGCCCGACCGTGGGGAAATCCTTGCCCGGCACGTTGAAATTGAACGCATCGATTTTCGGGACGATTTTCAAGATGTGGATCTCCAGGGTGTCGCCGGGCTCCGCGCCCTCGACATAAATCGGCCCGGTAATGGAGTGTGGGCCGCCGCCGGGATTCCCCTTGCGGAGTTTTACGATTTCATCCATGTCCACGCCGGGTTTGATCTTCCCAAGGGAATGGGAAAGCGTCTCGATGGAGACGGTATCCCCTGATTTAATGGTGAGCTTGGGCTTTTCGTTGATGTCGTACCAACCCCATTGCACGTTTTCAGACGTTGCGGGCAGTACGTAGTGTTTCGATGCGCCGGAGTTCTCCGCCTGGGCGGCCGAGAGACCGAGGATCAGAGCAGCCGCTGCAGGGACGGCACGCAATAGTTTTATCGTTGGCCCGTTGTTGGTGTTCATCAGATATTCGGCGTGGATACTCCGGCCCTTTAGGCGGGGGAGGAAACGCCGCTCCTTGCCTTGGTTATTTGGGAAGCGATCATACAGCTTGTTTTGGCGCTCTGAAGCTTTGCGGGAACCGACACTATAGTCGGTACTGCCGCCAAGAAACATCAAGATGTGCCTGACCCACCGCGCTGCTCATCGATTCCGTCCCTGGAAAACACCGATATGTCCCCACCAACATTGCGGGGGTCATGAGATGCGCCGTAAGATCGCAGGCCCGTTACAGCCAATAAGATGCCAGCGATGCGCGATGCCCAATTGGCCTTCATTGCAACGGCGGCGCTGCTCAGCTCTCCGGCCGGGTCGGCCGATCAGAAGCCGCCGGCGGCTCCCGTCAAGCCCGTCATCGAATCCCTGTGGGGCCGCAATATCACGGATGACTATCGGTACATGGAAGCGCTTGATCCATCCACGATCGCGTGGATGAAAGCCCAAGGTGCGTACACGCGATCGGTGTTCGACGGCATCAAGCCGCTCGCGCAGCTCAAGACGCAGGTCGCGCAATTCTCGGCAAGCTTTGGGCTGATTCAGGGATATGTGCACTTCGGCGCGCGCGGCTTCTACGAAGAGCGGGCGCCGGGTTCGGATAACTTCGATCTCATGGTGTCGGATGGCGCCGGTATCCGCAAGATTGTCGACGTTGCGGCTCTGCGCGCGGCCAACGGCGGCAAGCCGTTGGCCATCAATTATTTCTTGGCCTCACCCGACGGCGCCAAGGTTGCGGTCGGAATTTCCGAGGGAGGCTCGGAAGATGCGGCAATCACGGTCTACGACGCGGCCAGCGGAGCGAAGATCGCCGGACCAATCGATCGGGCGCAGTTTGGCGCCACCTCGTGGAGCGATGATTCAAGATTGCTCTACTTTATTCGCCTGCAAAAGCTCGCGGCGAACGCACCGCCGAGCGACAAGTATCTGAACGCGACTGCGGACGCCTGGGACTTGAAATCGGAGCCCGTGCCGATTTTGGGCGCATCCTTGGGCCATGGCCCTGCGATCACACCGGTCGAGGCTCCCGCGATTGCCATCAGTGTCGGTGCCCCGGTGGCGGCGGCGCTGTCGATCAATGGCGTGCAAAATGAGTTTGCAATGTGGCTGGCGCCGGCTGCGAAAGTCAACGATCCGAAGGTCACCTGGACGAAATTTGTCACCCGCGACGATGAGGTCACGAATGTAGACATGCGCGGCTCCGAGATCTTCCTGCTGTCGCACAAAGATTCGCCGACGTTCAAGGTTCTATCGGTCCACGCGGGACAAGCTCTCGCTTCCGCATCAACGCTGATTCCGGCGCGGGCCGATCGGGTGATCGAAGGCATTCACGTTGGATCGGATGCCCTCTACGTACTTGCCCGTCACGGCGCGTATTCTCAGTTGCTGCGCATCCCCGCCGGAAGCACGTCAATCGAAGAAGTCGCATTGCCATTTCCGGGTCACGTCGCTGAAGCGTTCACCGATCCGCGCGCGCCGGGGGTCACGCTGCAGCTGTCGAGTTGGGTAGTACCGCCTACAGAGTACGTTTTCAATCCTGTGAACAAGTCGTTCAGCGAACTGAAGGTTGGTGTGCACGGAGACATCGCACCGTCCGACTATGTGGTCAGCGATTTGCGCGCGAAAGCCGCAGACGGCACGATGGTGCCGCTATCGTTGATTCAGCCGAAGGGAGCCAAGGGCCCACAGGTGACCATCATCGAAGCGTACGGCTCGTACGGCATCTCCGATCTTGCCGATTTCAGCATTCGCCGGGCGAGCGCGATGCGCAAGGGCATCACGTATGGCCTTTGCCACGTGCGCGGCGGCGGGGAGTTGGGTGAGCAGTGGCGCCTCGGCGGCAAGGATGGGAACAAACATAACACGTGGGGCGATCTCATCGCGTGCAGCGAGTACTTGGTCGCTCGCGGTACCACCACGACGCCAAAGCTGTTCATACTCGGCGGATCGGCCGGCGGCATCACGATGGGACGCTCATTGACGGAGCGGCCCGATTTGTTTGCCGGCGTGCTCGATCTGGTTCCGTCCGCCAACACATTGCGCGCCGAATTTACCGCGGGCGGGCCGGCAAACATCCCTGAATTCGGCACGATCACGAACGCAGCCGGCCTGGCCAATCTGTACGAAATGGACACCATCCAACATATCAAGAAAGGAACGCAGTATCCGGCTGTGATGATCACGACGGGGCTCAACGATCCTCGGGTGGCACCCTGGGAACCCGCAAAAGCGGCTGCCGCACTTCAAGCCTCCGGCACGAGCAAACCCGTGCTGCTGCGGATCGACGAGGAGGCCGGTCACGGCATCGGATCGACCAAGACCCAGACGGATGCCCTTGCGGCGGACGTCGTCGCCTTCGTGTTCTGGCGTGCGGGCTTGCCGGAGTGGCAACCGGCAGCTGATTGAAAAATCGCTGGCGCGAATGTGCTCGCTTGACTGTCGTCGGGCGTAGCGCATTGATGCGCGCGTCTTTCCTTATCTTTGCAAAGGCGGCACTTAATCGGATTTCCGTTTCTCATCGCACCTCGCAAACTACTCCCGCGATACGCAAGCGTCGTCTCGCAGCACAACCACTTTAAGGAGTAGACATGAATAGCTTCACCATTACGGCCATCGGCAATCTCGCAAAGGACCCGGAGCTCGCCGCCAAAGGCGATACCACCTATGCGCGGATTTGTCTGGTCGGCAACGATTATGCGGGCAAGGATGAGCACGGCAATGCGCGCGAGGCGGTCACCAGTCTCTGGTTCGTCGCCTTCGAAAATCTTGGGGAGGCGATTGCAAGATACGCACGCAAAGGCGATCAGCTGATTCTTCAGGCACAGGTGCGTGCCAACAATTGGACCGACAAGGAAGGCGAGAAGCAATATGACTATTCCTTCGTTGTACAGAATTTTCGCTTTGGCGCCCCCGGAAAGATGAAGCGCGAGCAGCTGGCGGCCAAGCGCGACGAGAGTGAAATCCGCGCTTTGGAAACGGAAATCTGATCTAAGTTAAGCAACGTCATTGCCTTCAATCGGAAAAGGAATTCCGCCATGCATCATTCCAGGCCACATCGCGTCAACTGGTTGCACCTCGCGGCTCCCTTGCTGGTAACCCTGGTGATCTGCATGCCCGAGATTGCCTTGGCGCAGGCATCGCCGTTCCTGACCGGCGCGAGCTCGTTGCAGACCAACATTCTCGCGTGGTTGACGCCGGTCGCCATCATTCTAATCATGGTGCTCGGAGGAATGGCCATGGCGAATCGAATGTCGTGGGGATGGTGTCTTGGCGCGATCTTGGGCATAGCCATCGGCTTTGGCGCGCCTCAAATCGTCACCTGGGTTCGCGGCATGTTCGGCGTGTAGGGGAGCGGCGTGAGCGATCTTAACTCTGGTCTGACGGCCGACCCCTTGTTTGTCGGCGCGACGCGGCCGCCGATGCGGTGGGGTGTCACGTATTCGGCACTGCTGTTCAACATGGTTTTTACCATGGAGGCCTTCCTGCTGACCAAAAACTTGCTCACGCTGCTTCTGTGCGCGCCCATTCACGGCGTATGCATGCTTTTGTGCGCGCGCGACGCGCGGTTCTTCGATCTCGTGCTGCTGTGGGGGCGGACCCGTCTACCGGCGGTGTTCGCCAATCTGCGCGTCTGGAAAGCGAGCAGCTACAGCCCTTTAGCTCTGGATCTGCCGAATCGCCGCGGGCGGCGCGATCGGGAGCTTGCGCCCTGAGTCCACCCAAATTTTACAGACGCCATGGCAGAAGGCGTTGTCCGGGGAGGGCACCATTAAGCAGCTGAGCCTGCTGTAATCGCGGCGTTTTGCCGAGGCATAGTTCGCGTTTCCACAGGAAATCGACGGCCTGGATCAGTAACGGTTGAGCAAATTTCTCCGGCGGGCCTTATCATTTGCCATAGCATGGCATCGGGAGTCGCGGCGATGAGACAAGCGGGATCAAAACGTGTGCGCACCCTGACTCTGAATGCCAGTGGAGTCTTGCTCGCTGAAGGTGCCCGCTTCAATGAGGCGATTTCACGGCTGTCGCAGACCACGTTCGTGCCCAAGGGGATCTATCGATTCCGTTCGCACGATGCCGCCAATCGGCACGCCGAGGATTGTCTGGTACGGGGCATGGCACGCCTCGCTGCCACCCGATTGAAAAATGGATGAGTTCAGCCGTCCGGCGACTCTTGAAGATCTCAAACTGCTGTTGCGATCGCTCCATGAGCACGGTGCTGATTACTTATTGATCGGCGGCTACGCGCTTGCCGCTCATGGCTATCAACGTGCGACCACTGATATCGATGTAATTGTCCCGGCCACATCGCAAGCGGGACAGCGCGTCAAGGAAGCTTTGATGGTCCTGCCGGATAGAGCTGCAAAAGATATCGAGCCAAGGTGGTTCGAGGAAGGAGAAAACATCCGCGTTGCAGATGCCTTTGTGGTGGATCTCATGCTCAACGCAAACGGGCAGACTTACGAAACGCTAAGCCAATATGCCGAGACGATCGAACTCGATGGCATCCCGGTCAAAACGATCACTCTCGAAGGCTTGCTTCTCACTAAGAAAACCATGCGTGACAAGGACGTGGCGGATCGGATCATCATTGAGCAGGCGCTCGAAATGTTCAAGTTGCACGCCAGAGACGACGACGGAGGTCAGGGCGAGGAATAATCTCGGTGCGCAGACGCGAGGAGATAGACGGCACACGGCCACTTGTGGGCATTCAGAGGACCGAATGGCCTTCTCCGAAGGGGACGCTCCTAGTTGTGCTACTCGCAGGAGTGACAGTCGCTTTTAGCGTTGCTATCCTAAACTTGGGATTGCTCGAATTCACCTATCCGTTGAATAGGAAGTACCAATGACGATCTCGAGACGGAACCTGATCATCGGCATGAGCGCGGTTGGGTGCGCCGTTCGCTCGACTGCTGCGGCCGACCTATTGAGACCAACTCCGCAGGAGACGTTTGGTCCCTTCTTTCCGGTGCATACGCCCCAATACCACGATTTTGACATGGCGCGAATTCCGGGACGGACCGGCCGCGCCTTGGGTCAAGTGATCGACGTGTCCGGACGTGTGCTGCGCACAGACGGCTCAATCGTCAAAGGCGCACGGATGGAGATATGGCAGGCGAACGCCGCAGGCCGCTACGCGCACCCGATTGACAAGAACCCTGCGTCTCTCGATCCAAATTTCGACGGCGTAGCACTCTTGCAGAGTTCGGATGACGGACGATATCGGATACTTACGGTGAAGCCTGGAGCCTACCCTTACCCGGGAGGCGGCATGCGCAGGCCCCACATACATTTCGACGTGATGTCCGATGACTATCGTCTGGTTGCGCAGATGTACTTCCCCGGTGAAACTCTCAATGAAAAAGACGCCCTGATCTCCACGATGCGCGCCCGGTCTCGCGACCCAGCTTTGACGATATGCAAACGAGTCGAATCATCGGATGCAGGTGTTTTGAAATATGAGTGGGACATTGTGTTGCTGCGAGCATAGAGGAGTTCCGTCCCCGTCGCCGCGAATGGTCGGTCTGGCAGAGGATAGCTGCCGCAATGCTGCCGTTCAGCACCGGCCGCTGAGGGCACATGGCTGTTAGGTCCTAGTCAAAGAACTTAAGATTCGGAGCGCACTGCCCGACTCCGGCCGAGACCAAACATCCCTTACGCATGCCTTGCGCATGCGAATCGGGATCGACTTTCCTTTTTGCGCGAACTCGGCAGTTAGTCGGATTCAATATCTGGGGAGCTTCTCCCAGACTGCATGTCACGCGACGGACGAAATTTCTCGCACCGCGAAGAACGGCAGCCTGGTCATGAACAGCTTTACACTTACCCCCGTCGGAAACGTTGTCGGAGTGCTCACGGCGACGCAGAGCAGGGAGGCTGCATCATGCGGACACTGATGCGTGCCGCCGCCTTGCGCCGCGAGATCGGCGCGGCCGATCGCATTCCCTACGTTGCGCACGTCGCGCCGTCCATTGTCAGGACAGTCTACGGCGACTACGTCCAGGCGTTTCGACTCGGAGGTGCGAGTTTCGAAAGCAGCGATGACGGTGAGCTCAACAACTGGCACGAGCGACTGAATGTCTTGTGGCGCAACATCGCCGGGCCGAACGTGGCCTTATGGACTCATGTGATTCGGCGCCGGGCCGGAATTACCGCCGGTGCGGGGGCGCGCGGGTCCTCCGAGTGCTTTTTCGCGGACGGGTTGCATGAGAAATACCGTCATCGCCTGGCGAACGAAACGCTGATGATGAACGAAGTGTACCTCGCCGTCGTGCATCGTCCGACCGCCGGCATGGCGGGTGGACTCATGTCGAAGCTGCTGGCGCGAGTGCAGCCCCGTTCGACACTCATATTGGCCGACGCGCTCGATGCGTGCGAAAAACTCTCGCAGATCTTGAAAGCGTCGCTGGCGCGATACGAACCTGAACTGCTGGGCGTTTATCAAACCGCGAACCGTTGGTGTTCATCGTTGCTCGAATACCTGGGCCTGCTGGTCAACGCCGAGGGACAGT
>Ga0210387_10001033_pt1 | contig 20759 bp, 17 predicted proteins | sample IncBWC7OmetaG_FD_160108 | JGI IMG/M metagenome (GOLD analysis project Ga0210387, IMG submission 160108) | Forest soil microbial communities from Barre Woods Harvard Forest LTER site, Petersham, Massachusetts, United States - Inc-BW-C-7-O ...
CTTTTGCGATTACTTCAAACCCAAGGCCGGTGCTTACATCCCAAAGAATGAAACAGAGATCGCCAAGGCGAAGTCGGCATTGGACGATTTATTTAGAAAGTGACTTCTTTTTAGCCTGCTTGGGCTCTTTGGCGCTCTCCGCGATCCGCCACAGATACAGCGCCGCGACTGATCGATGCGGTTGCCATCTCTCCGAGTATTTCAAGAGCTGCTTGGGGGTGGGCAGGGCTCGCTTGCGATACAGCACTTGATATCCCTTGCGCACGCCGTAGTCGGTCACCGGCATCACGTCAGGCCGACACAGCGTAAACATCATCAGCATATCCACGGTCCACATCCCCACGCCCCGAGCTTCCATCAGTTGAGTGTAAATGTCGGCGTCCGACATCTGAGCGATCAAAGACGTGCTCGGGATCTTTCCCGCATTCACCCTGGCGCAAATGTCTTTCATCGCCAATGCCTTGCTGCGCGACAAACCCGCTGCTCGCAATTGTGCTTCGGTCATGTCCGCCAAGCGTCTCGGGCATGGAACTCCGTCCGCAAACAAGCCAATGACTCGGGCCCAAATAGCCCGCGCCGCGGCTCCGGCAAGTTGTTGGTGGGCAATGCTTTCCAGCAGTGCAACGTAGGGCTCACGAACCGGGGGCGTCGGTAATTCAAGCGTACCGATGCGATCGATCCACTCTGCGAATCGTGGATCACTCTTGCGAAGGTGTTTGATAGCCGCTGTCGCCATATTGGGATTTTAATTGTAACCACTGTCTGGTCGTAACGGCCCGCGAGGATCGGTCTCTCTGCGAGCGTAACGACGGATGCGAACACAGAGACGAGTGATGCTTGCTCGCAACGCAATTGTTAACAACTTTTAAACCTCCACGGCCCCCAAATTAGGGGATTCCCGCATATTTATCCTCCGGGTATACGCTCACATTAGGTTGAGCGTATAAGGTGTTTGGACTGATATATTAGCGTGTGCCCGGAGTTCCAAAGGATGGCGACGTCTCCGGATTTTCTACGTCTCGCGTCTAATGCAACGCGGACGTTGGCAGACACGGCCCTAGACAGCCTGCGAGACGCAGTGCTCGTGGTCGATGCCCGCCAAAAGCATTTACCCGTGGTGCTCGCGAATGCGGCGGCGCGCCAATGCCTGTTCGAGCCCGATCCTGTGGCCCTGATCGAAGCGCCGATTGCTCGATATCTGGATGCGGATTCCGCGATCCAAATCGTCCCCATTATTTCTTCGCTTGCGGATGCTAAGACGCCTTCGAGCCGCGCCATGGTATGGCGATTCGCCGGGGGCGAGCGGTCTGCGCTGACGGAGCTGAAACCGCTGGTGTCTGCGCCCGGTCAGCGCCTTGTGATGTTGACATTCGCGCCGCCGACGCCTCAGCCGGATCTCGACACGGCCATCGATCAGCTGCCCTATGACGTGCTCATCCTGGACACGGATCTTAAGGTCACCTACGCCAACGCCGGGGCGGTACGCTCAGCCGGCCAGATCCCCGGAGGCGCGGTGGGCTGCTCGGCCTTGATGCTGACGCCCACGCTGTTGCTGACTCCCGACGTGTTCGCCCGCGCCCTCCAAGGTCATTCCTACCACGATGAATCGCTGGTGTTGGAAGAGCCGGGCCGGTCCGCGCGTCGCTTCGAGATCGATGTGCAGCCGCTCAAGGGTGCGTCGCGAATCGTCGGCTTGGCGATCCTGTCTCTCGAGGTGACTGAACGGCGCGCCAATAATCGCGCGCAAGGCGTTGGTGAACGGCGCCTACTGGCGCTCACGGAACACGCACAGGACATCATCACGATTGCGGCAGCGGATGGCCGGGTGAAGTATGTCAGTGCCGGCCTGCAGAATTCGCTCGGCTATACCTCCGAGGAACGCGAGTCGCATTTTGTGTTCGAACTCGCGCATCCGGATGATCGTGAGGATTTGCTCGCCAAGTATCGGCAATTGGTTGCCGGCGAGATCAAAGGGTTCTCGCGCGAGTTTCGGACTCGCCACAAGGACGGCTCCTACCGTTGGCTGGAATCACGCTGCGTCTCGGCACTCGCCAATCCGCTGATCGACGGTGTCGTGATCAATTCGCGCGATATCACCGAGCGCAAACAAGCGGAATTTCGTCTTGCCCAACGCGAGGAAGTATTCCGTCTGGCCGCCGATGCGGTCGACGGCATAATTTTCGAGTGGGACCTTGTCAAGGGAGTCGTGCATCGCTCTCGGGGCGTCCAGGAAGTATTGGGAATTATTCCGGAAGAAATGGAATCCTCCGCGGATGCCTGGTTTGAACGGATCCATCCGCGCGACTTTAACGCTGCGAGAAAAGCGATGAGCGCGGCGCTCCTCACCGGCCGCGGCTGGGCCACCACGTATCGAATTCGCCATGCGAAGGGCCGCTATAAATCCATCTTGGATCGGTCGTTAATCCAGCGCAACGCCGCAGGTGATCCGGTGCGGGTCATCGGCTGCTGCGTGGATGTCTCGGAAATCAAGCGATTAACCGACATTCTCGAGGAAACTCAGCGCATAGCCAAAATCGGGGGCTGGGAGTACAGCTACGCGACACAGGAACTCACCTGGACCGACGAGATGTATCGCATCTTCGGCGCCAAGCGGGGCGAATTCGAGTTGACGTGGGAATCCATGCTCGCGCAGTGCGTGCCTGAATCGAGAGAAAAATTTCGCGAAGCGTGCCAAAAAGCCGAGGCGGGGGCCGGGCAGATCGACCTCGAACTCGAAATCAATACGCTCAAGAGTCAGCGCATCTGGGTCAGAGTGATCGGGCATCTGGAGTTGTTGGGTGGCCATCCGTTTCGCGCCTATGGCTCCGTACAAAACATTCAAGCCATAAAGCTCTCGCAAATTGCGCTCGAGAACAGCACTGGATGGCTGAAGCTCTCAATGACCATGGCGAACATGCATGCTTGGCGCTGGGATCGCGCGCAAAACTCGTTCGAATTCGCAAATTTAGAGAATCCGCAAATTCACCTTCCCAGCGTCTTCCCGGATATGCAGACGATGCTGGCGCGCGTCCATCCGAAGGATCAAAGCGCCGTCAAACGCGCGATCGACAGCGCCTTCGCGGGCCAGGTCGAGGTCCGGCAAGAATTTGAACTGCTCGGCAACGATGGCCGCTATCGCTCCTATGCCACGACGGCCAGGCCTCTCTTCGACGGCGCGGCACCCCGCGGTCTGGTGGGCGTTATCCAGGATGTAACCGCGCGGCGGGATTCGGAACGGCGTTTGCGGCGTTCCGAAGGCTTGTTGCGGGTGACGACGAGCAATACCGCGGACACGCTGTTTCTGCTCGATACGGCGATGCGGGTCCGCTTCGTCAACAATTCCGTCAACGGCTTAACGCCCGAACAGATTATTGGCCGTGAGATCGATACGCTGCTCCCGGAAGCGGCCCGAGCCACTGTGCTGCAGAAGCTCAGACAGATATTGGAATCCGGGGAAGCCATTACTTTTGAATTTGAATCCTTGGAGGCTGGACACGCGCAGCATTTTGAAAATCGCGCGGTTCTGGTGCGCGACGACGGCATCGCCAGCGGCATTTCCATTTCGATGCGCGACATCACCGAACGCAAGCGACTCGAGCAGGAGATTCTCGATGTGTCCGGCCGGGAGCGCCAGAGTATCGGCCGTGATTTGCACGATGGCCTGGGTCAAGAGCTCACCGGCGTCGCGCTCATGTTGCGAGGCTTGTCGAGCCGCATTCAACAGCGCTGCCCCGATGTGGTCGAGAACGTGAACGAAATCGTCGGGCACCTGAACCAATCCATCGAGACGGCGCGCTCATTGGCGCGCGGGCTCTTGCCGGTGCGAACCGAGACGGGCGGTTTATGCGCGGCGCTGCGCGCACTCGCCGCACGAAGCCGAGATCTCTATGGGCTGGAAGTGACGTTCCGCTCAGAGGTGTGTCCCGAGTTCATCTTCACCGAAACCAATGCGAGCCACCTCTATCGCATCACGCAGGAGGCGCTGACCAATGCGTCGCGGCATGGGCACGCGAGCTTGGTCGACATATCGCTGATCGCCAAGGAAGACGGCTTTACGCTGCGCATCACCGACAATGGCGTCGGATTCGTGCGCGCCGCACCATCCTCCCCCGGGATGGGCCTAAAAATCATGAAATACCGCGCCGACATGATCGGCGCCAAGTTTGAGATCGCAGCAAATCAGCCGCGCGGCGCGGTGGTTACCGTAATTGGGTAGCAGCGGTGAAGCTTAAGATACAATGTGATCACGCCAGTTCAGGAGTACGCAAACATGGCCGCCAGCAGTACATGGATTCGATCGTCAATGTCCCCCTCCGGCGCTAACACCGGCAAGCGCCGGGTCAGACGCGTATTGATCGTCGACGATCACCCGATCGTGCGCCAAGGATTGCGGCGCATCATGGAGAACGAAGAAGACCTGCTCGTCTGCGGCGAAGCGGAAACGGCGCGGGACGCGCGCACCGCGATCAAAGAGCTCAATCCCGACGTGATGATCGCCGATATCAGTTTGAAGCAAAGCGACGGCATTGAGCTGGTGCGCGACGTGCGCGCGCACCACCCGCAATTGCCGATTTTGGTGCTGTCCATGCACGACGAAACCATTTATGCGGAACGCATGCTGTCCGCGGGCGCCAATGGCTACATCATGAAGCAGGCCGCTAGTGAGCAGTTTCTTGTCTCGTTGCGCCGGGTCCTAGACGGAGGCATCTATGTCTCCGAAGCGGTCGGCAACAACATGATTCAGAAGTTCGCCGCCGGTGGATCGTATATCTCGGCGAATCCGATTGATCGCTTGAGCAATCGGGAACTCCAGATCCTGCATATGATTGGCAAGGGCATGAGCACGCGCGAGACAGCGGAGTCCTTGAATTTGAGCATCAAGACGGTTGAATCGCATCGGCAGCGCATCAAGCGCAAGCTCAATCTCAATACCGGCACACAGTTGGTGCAGTACGCAGTGAACTGGTTTACCGGCCGCGAGGGCACCGGCGGTACATCGGCATCAAAAGAGAGTCCGAGCGCCTAAAGGGCCTTACCCGCGCTGGCGCGTCGCCGTTACATCCCGCACGCACCCGGCAAAATGCGTGGGATGACCGGCGTCGCTGCGTTGCGCCTGACCACGCATGTGCCACCACTCGAGCTGACCCGTCGCGAGCTGCACCGGAAACTCGGCCTCCAAAGGCGATTGCTCTTCGAGATGCGAACGCAGCTTGCGCAACAGCGCGTCCCAGGTTTCGGATGACATGAGGGGGCGCAAGTCGCTAAAGGCGGGGCGCCGCGAGGCTTCTCTCCATTGCAGGCGCTCGCAAAACCAGTCGCTGAACCATGCGGAGCCATCCGCAAGGTCCAATTCCCAAAATCCATCGCCGCTGGCCTGCATGGCGCGCGCGCCGGGTACCGGTGACTTGCGGCTATAGGGACGCGAATCGCACATTCCCTACTATCGGTCGGCTATGCTGCGCGCTGAAGGTGCGAACCGGGTTCAAAGTCGCGAAATTGACCTGAATTTAGGCGTTCTGCTCGCCTCAATGAGTGCCAGTACCGAGATTTGCAACAAGGTTGTCACACATGATTAAGTCATGAAGACTTGCGCCGATATTGTAAAAAGTGCGACTCAAAGGCATGCGGGGGTTGAAGAACAGTGTCTGAGACGGAATCTGTGACGCCGATCACAGTCGAGGCATCACCGGCGATCTTGTTGGCCGAAGATGATCCGGTCACGCGCATGCTCATGACCCGCTTCCTTAAGAACGCGGGCTATGAAGTCGACGCCGTGGCGAATGGCTCCGAGGCGCTCGACAAAATGACCAAGCGCTACTACCCCATGCTGGTCACCGATTGGGAAATGCCGGAAATGGACGGCATCGCCCTGTGCCAGGCAGTGCGCAACATGCAGCTCGACGGCTACGTCTATGCCCTGCTCCTGACCGCGCGCGATGCCAAGGAACACATCATTGCCGGGCTTGAAGCCGGCGCCGATGACTACCTCGTCAAGCCCGTGCACGAAGCCGAGCTCATTGCGCGCCTGAATGCCGGACGTCGAATTCTGGCGCTCGAACACTCCTTGCGTGTCGCGAATCAACGCAACCGCATCCTCTCGATTACCGATGCCCTGACGGGTGCCTTCAATCGACGCTACTTGATGGAGCAGTTGCCGCGCGAATTTGAGCGATGCCGCCGCTACGCCTTTCCTCTGTCGGTGCTCATGTGCGACCTCGATCACTTCAAACAGGTCAACGATCAGCGCGGGCACGCGGCGGGCGATGATGTGTTGCAACAATTTGCCTGCCGGGCGCAGAAGTTCATTCGCTCCAACAGCGATTGGATTGCGCGCTATGGCGGAGAGGAATTCCTGATCGTTCTGCCGGAAACCGCGCACGAGGGCGCGGTCCTCGTAGCCGAGAAGATCCGCCAACTCGTCGCCTCATCCCCGTTCGCCACGCGCGCCGGTGAAACTGCCGTGACGGTCAGCTTCGGGATTGCCTCGACGGGTCCCAGCGGGCCGGATCTTGCGCTCAAGGTGGAGGCGCTGATTCGCGCGGCCGATGAAAGCCTGTACAAGAGCAAACTGGCGGGGCGAAACTGCTCCAGCAGCCAAGAACTCAGCATAGCGCTGCCATTGGCGGCGCTCGGATAGTTTAAGGATCAGCCGACCTGGCGTAATTCGGCGTTGACGGCCGCGAGCTTTTCCGACAGTTCAGTCACCAGGCCGCCGATCGACGGAAGGGCGTTTTCGCGCACCGCATTCTCCAGGCTGGAGGCCGCCCGACTCAGCTCCCGCGCATGAATGTTGGCGCTCGCGCCCTTGAGCGAGTGCGCCCGCTTGCGCACGGTGTCAAAGTCGCTGGCTTTGAGTGCCGCGATAATCTCCGCCAGACATTGATCGCCGCTGCTGACGAAAGTCTCCGCGAGCTCGCGCTCGAATTGCGCATCGCCGCCGGTGAGTTCCTTGAGCGCGCCGCGATCGATCGCCGGTGCGGTTGCCGGCGCCTTCAAGAAGCGGCTCAAGGTTTCGATCACTTGAGCGGGCTCGATCGGCTTCCCGAGATGTGCGTCCATGCCGGCGGCGAGACATTTTTCGCGATCCTCGCTCATGACATTCGCGGTGAGCGCAATGATCGGCAGCCGCTTGGCGCCGCGGCTCAATTCCAGCTCGCGTATTCGCCGCGTGGCGGTGAAGCCGTCCATCACCGGCATCTGACAGTCCATCAACACGGCATCAAAGCTCGAGGCGGCAATGCGCTCCAAGGCTTCGGCGCCGTTGTTCGCAATGGTTACCTCCGCGGCCAGATTCTGCAGGATTCGCTGCGCGACGCGCTGATTGACCGGATTGTCCTCGACAAGAAGAATTTTGTTGCCTCGAAACGTCGGTAGGCCCTGTTGCGATGTTTTGACGTTGGGTGCGTGCGGCGTCTTGCCGGTCAAGACTTGATCCACCAGATTGGCCAGGAGCACGGCGCGAATGGGCTTTAGGCCGATGGCGTCGGGGCGGTATTCGCGTTCGGCCGTGTCATGTTCGGCGCCGAAGAGAGACATTAAAATGAAGGGCAGGCGAGCATGACGCGCATCGGTGCGTAGCGCCTTCAGAAGATCCAGGCCACCGCGCATCGGCATCAATTCATCGGCCAACACCAAATCGAATGAGTCCTGTGCCAATCGTTCCAGAGCCTCCTCCACGCTGCCGACCGCGACGGTGGTGTATTGGTAGAGGCCAAGTTTCGAGACCAGGCTGTCGCGGGCGGCCGGGATGTCGTCCACGATCAGGATCTTGCGACCCAAGCCGAGCGGCTGGCGCGTCGGCTGCTCTTGCACGACGTCGACTTCGATGCGCACCCAAAAGCTCGAGCCCTTGCCCACTTCGCTGCGCACCCCGACTTCGCCGCCCATGAGTTCCGCCAATCGTTTCACAATGGACAACCCGAGGCCCGTGCCGCCGTAATGGCGCGTGGTCGAGGAGTCGACCTGAGAGAATGATTTGAACAAGCGGTCGATGCGATCCGCGGGAATGCCGATGCCTGTGTCGGTCACTTCGATGGTCAAGGATGCCCGCTCGTTCGCCGCGGCGCGATTGGCCACCCGAATGCCAATGTGACCTTCATGGGTGAATTTGACCGCATTGCCCAATAGGTTTAGCACGACTTGACGCAAGCGCACCGGGTCGGCACGCACCAGCACGGGCACCTCCGCTTCGAGGGTAACGATGAGTTCGATGCCTTTGGCGGCGGTTTGCAATGCGGTCGCCGCGACCGTCTCGTAAATCATGTGGATGAGATCGAACTCGACATTTTCGAGCTCGAGCCGGTCGGCTTCGATTTTCGAGAGATCCAGCACACCGTTGATTAAAGAGAGCAGGGCCTTGGCGCTGCCGCGGATAATGTCCAGGTACTCGCGCTGGGTACTGTCGAGCGAGGTCTCCGCCAGGATTTGCGACATGCCGAGAACGCCGTTCATGGGCGTGCGGATCTCGTGGCTCAAGTTCGCCAGAAAGCTGCTCTTCGCCCGATTGGCGGCTTCCGCCGTGAGTTTGGCGTCGAGCGAAGCCTGTTCGGCGAGTTTGCGGTCGGTGACGAGCTGCATCCCGCCGGCCAAGCGCAACGGTGTCCCGTCTGCGGCGCGTTCGGCTTGGCCGCGCGCTCGCATCCACTCGTAGTGCCCGGCCTTGTGCCGCACACGAAATTCCAAGTCGTAAATGGCGCGATGCTCGAGATGATTGTCGAGCGCGAGAGCCACGCGCTCGCGGTCTTCCGGGTGAATCAACGTGGCAAATTGTTCGTGTGAGGAACCTAATTCCTCGACGCTGTAGCCCAACAGTTCGCCGAAGCGCAGCCCGTACCAGGAGACGTTGGTCAGCAGATCAATTTCCCACAAGCCATCCTGCGTCCCTCGCAGGGCCCGTTCCAGACGGATTTCCACCGAGCCCAGCGCCGCCTTGGTGCGCTTCAAGTCGCTGATGTCAATCAGGGCGCCGGTGATGCGTTCAACTTCTCCCGAGGGTGCGCGCGCGACCTTGGCCTTCTCGCCGAGCCAGCGTTCCGCGCCGCTGTCGAGCAGCACGCGGTATTCGCATCGATAGTAAGGGGCCGCGGGGGTGGTTTCCAAAGGCGCGCTGCGCACGCGCGCGAAATCATCCGGATGTACCCGCGACAAGGTCCGGTTGAGATCCTCGAGCGATGTGGCCGGCGGGATACCCAACAGCTCGCGGAAGTTGTCGGAACAGATCCGGGTGTTGCGCCGAAAGTCGAAATCGAAGGTGGCGACGCCGGCCGCGGTCTGCGCGATGTTGAGCGACTCGGTGGCGTAATGAAGCTTGTCTTCCAACTCCTTGCGTTCGGTGATGTCCGTGATGGTGCCGATGGCGCGCGAATCGTACCCCTCGCCCCCGAGCAGCACCTGGCCGCGGCCGGCCAGCCATCGAACCTCGCCGCTCGCCGTCAGCGTGCGGTATTCGGTTTCATAGCCGCTGCCGGTCGCGACGGCATCGCTCAAGGCCTGCACGACCCCCTCGAGATCTTCCGGGTGAATGGACGCAAGCCACTCCTCACGCTGCAAGGACATGTCGCGGCATTCCAGGCCGATGAGTTCGAAGAACAGGGAGGTACCCTTGATGATCCCCGTCACGAGATTCAGCTCGAAGACGCCAAAGCCGCCCGCGGATTGCGCGAATTCCAAAAACTCGGCCGAGCGGCGGGCCGGCGAGTCCGCCTCGGTCGCCCCGAGGTGCGCATCGGGCACGACCTTGCTCGCCGGAACCGAAGGCTCCTGCGTGTCGGTGCGCCGACGTAATTTATTGAGAAATTTGTTCTGATTCGACCAGCTTCGCATGAGGATTCCGTACCCGGGTGGGCGCTTCACCCGGCATCTTAAGGGTATCGGCGGATGGGGTCAGCGCTTGAGCTATGATCGACCTCTCAATCCCGAGTGAAAGGCATGCGAAACCTGAAGTTATTGGGCGTTTTGGCGGGGGGAATCGTTGCGCTGCTCGGCGCCGTGCTCCTCGGTGTCTGGTTGCTGGTGAATCCCAACGCCTACAAGGGAAGGATCGCCGCGGCGGTCCAAGAGTCCACGGGGCGGGAGCTGAAGCTTCAAGGCGACATCAAGCTTTCGGTGATCCCCTGGGTGGCGCTGGAGTTAGGTCCCGCGAGTCTTGGCAATCCCCCGGGCTTTAGCGATGAGCCCTTCCTCTCTTTCACCCACGCGAGCGTGCGCGTCAGGTTGCTGCCGCTGCTGAGGCAACGCCTTGAGGTTGCTCGGGTGGAGGTCGAGGGACTGGATTTGCGCCTGCGCAAGAATGCGGCAGGCCGCGGCAATTGGCAGGGCGTGGAACCTGAGCAGCCCCCGACAAAATCCGACGTGGATCACACTGCAGCCTGGGGTTTGGAGTCGCTCGCGAATATCCGCATCGACAAGGGCCGTGTGGCCTATGAAGGCATCACCGTCGAGAAGTTCGATCTGGAAACCGGGTCGCTTGCCTCGGACCAGCACATCCCGGTCAATCTGACCTTCGACGCCAACCGTGCCCCCGCAGGCGAGCAGCTGTCGCTGAATGCGAAGTTCGACTTGAGCCAAGATGCGGCGCAGAAACCGCTGCGATTCAGCGCCGTCCATGTGAGCGGCACGCTCAACCGCTCGGGCGATGAGCGGCCGGCACATTGGGAGCTATCGGCGCCGGAAATTAACGTCAATGTGACCGAGCAAACTCTCGCGGCGCAGGCATTCGACTTGAGTTATTCGGGCGCGCACCTCACCGGCAGCGCGCGGGCGACAAAAATCATCGACGATTTGGGCATCGCCGGTTCGCTCAACTTGGCGCCGCTCGTCCTGCGGGAGATGGAACCCAGGCTGGGATTCCCTTTGCCGAAGACGCGTGATCCGAAGGCGCTATCGCGGCTCTCCGCGACCACCGATTTCGCCTACGACTCGGCCGCGTTGGCGCTAACTCACTTGCAGCTGCACTTGGACGACACACAGCTTCAGGGAAATTTAAAACTGCTCTCAGGCGACACCCAGGTCCTGCAATTCGATCTGGCCATCGACCAAATCAATCTGGATCGCTATCGCGCTCCGGAAGCTGCGGCGGTTGCGCCGCAATCTGCTTCGCCCGCGCCGGCCGCCCAACCCGAGAAGATTTTGGACGCGAGCGGCACGCTCACCATCAAGTCCGCGCAGTTTGCGCGTCTGGATTTATCCAACGTACGCGTCACAGTCGCTGCGAAGGGTAGGGTCATGCATCTTTTTCCCGTCGAGGCAGAGGTAGACGGAGGCCGCTCATCCGGCGACATCACCTTGGACAGCCGGGGCGCAACGCCCACCTTGAATGTGGATGAGCAACTGACAGGGATCGACATGGCGCGATTGTTGGCGAACACCGCCGGGAAAGGGCGCTTATCCGGACGGGCCACACTCAACCTGAAAGCCACCGCGCGCGGCGCCAGCATCGATGCCATGCTCAAAACGCTAACCGGACACTTGGATGCGAATCTTGCGGACGGCGCGCTGGAAGGCATTGATGTGGGATATGAGCTGAGCCTCGCCCAAGCCTTAATCGATAAATCTGCCCCACCCTCACGTGCGAGCACGGGCCATACGCCGTTTCAAGCATTCAAGCTGTCCTCGCAGATCACCAACGGCATCGCAGAAACGCATGATCTGACCATCGCTTCGCAGGCGGTCAAAGTGGCGGGGCAGGGGAGCGCCAACCTGGCGACCAAGGGCATTGATTTCAAGCTGCTCGCCAGCCTCGTGACCGCACCGGCCAGGAATACCGATATCCCACTTAGAGTCACCGGCACCTATGCGAATCCGACGGTCAGGCCGGACATCGAGGGACTGGCGAAGGATCAACTGAAACAGAAGCTTCAGGACGTATTGAAAAAGAACGGCTTGCAGGGACTGTTCACAAAATGAGTTTCGGGAGTGAACCGTTCGCGCAGCGGCTGCTTCAGTGGTTCGCCGCCCATGGTCGGCACACGTTGCCGTGGCAAATCGATCCTACGCCTTACCGCGTGTGGGTTTCCGAGGTGATGTTGCAGCAGACGCAGGTGGCGACGGTGATCCCGTATTACGCGCGCTTCATGGCACGTTTTCCGGATATCGCCACGCTGGCGGCGGCGCCGCTCGATGAGGTGCTGCACCTGTGGACGGGATTGGGTTATTACGCGCGCGCGCGCAATCTGCAGGCTTGCGCAAAAGTATTGGTGGCGCAATACGGAGGGGTGTTTCCGAATCAATTGGAAGACGTGATGGCGCTGCCCGGCATCGGGCGTTCTACCGCGGGCGCCGTTCTTGCGCTATCACGCGGGATACGTCATCCCATTCTCGACGGCAACGCCAAGCGCGTGTTGGCGCGCGTATTCGGGATTGCCGGAGATCCGAACTCGAAGGCAGTTCTCGAGGCTATGTGGGAACAGGCTGATGCCTGTACCCCCGGTCAAGATGTCGCTGCCTACACCCAGGGCATCATGGATCTGGGCGCGACGTTGTGCACTCGCACTCGACCCGCATGCACACTGTGTCCGATGAATACCGGTTGCATCGCCGCGCTGGAAGGACGCCAGGTGGAATTGCCGGGCAGGAAGTTGAAGCGAACTCGCCCGTCGCGCGAGGCGACGTTGTTGATTGCGCAAAGCGGCAGCAACGGTTCCGCCGCCGTGTTGTTGGAACGGCGGCCCATTTCAGGTCTCTGGGGCGGCCTCTGGTCGCCGCCGCAATTTGCGAGCGAGGCGGACGCAGTGGCGTGGTGTACGCGAGAATTCGGGGACGTAAACGAATCGCAGGCGCTGGCGCCAATCGACCACGCGTTTACGCACTTTGATTTGCGGCTGAAACCATTGTTGGTGCGAGGCAGACAGAAGCTCGAGGTTCTCGACGGCGACGATCGTCTTTGGTATCAGCTCGATGCGCCGCCTCGGGTCGGCTTGCCTCAGCCCATAGCGCAACTGCTCGAGCGTCTGCGCATCACGGGGACCACATAGGTTAAGATTCGTTTCATGGCACGCAAAGTTCAATGTTCGTTTTTAAAGCGCGAGGCAGATGGCCTCGACTATCTCCCGTACCCGGGTGAACTTGGGAAAAGAATCTATAACAGCATTTCCAAGGAAGCCTGGGCGCAATGGGTTGCGCATCAAACGATGCTGATCAACGAGAATCGCCTCACGCCGATAGAACCCAAAGCGCGGGCTTTCCTGGTTGCAGAAATGGAGAAGTTCCTGTTTGGGAGCGGCTCGGAAAAACCGAAGGACTTCGTGCCGAAGTAACAGACCGATCTGGCTCCTGTCGACAAAAGTCTAGTGACTGCTGCGTGCACTTGCGTTTCCAGAAGCAGCGCGGTTTGCCATCCCGCGAATGACGGACAGAGGATGGCCGAGGGCCAGCACTGCTTTGCCGTTTGCCCCACTGCAATTCGCCAACAATGTGCGGTAGTAGCCGGCTGCAGCATTGCGGTTGCCCAGCCGCTCGGCGGCGCGACCCGCACCCAGAAGCGCATTGAATCGATTCGGGTCGCTGGCGAGCGAGGCCTGATACTCCTTTAGCGCTTCCTTCGCGTTGCCATCGATCAGAAGCATCTCGGCCAACATTTCGCGCACCGGCAGGTCTAGCTCGCCTTTCCCAATCTTGTCCTGGCGATCTGCGATGGGTCGCAACAGCCTGACGGCACCCGTAAGATCTCCGTTAGCGAAGTCCGTCCAAGCGTGAATCTCATCTAAGAATCCGGCTTCCGGAGTGCCCGATTCGGGTAGCGGGCGCCCCTTCATCTGCTGCGAGATGAAGATCTCGCTTGCTTGCAACGTGGCCCTCGCCAACGCGCGATCCCTGAGGTGCCCGGCAGCAACGGAGTGAGCAAGCAGCGTCAGCCCTCGGCCCCATCCGTCATCTTCCATCAGCTGCGCATGGGCGGCTGCTTGCCAATCGCGGGTCTCGATCGCAAACATGGTTGGAAAACGCGCCTGTACCGATGCGTAGTAATTGCCGTACCGGGAATCGACATCAGATTGCGGTATGGTTTTCGCCTCCTCAATGATCGCCCGCGCCTCCTCGTCGTGCCCAATTTGAAGGTACGCATACTCCAAGAATTCCATTGCGTGCAGACGATTTTCGGCTCCGGCATGCGCCTTCTCGGCGGCCACCTCGGACGCCAAGTTCGAATCGATGTCCTCGCGCCAGAGTCCAAGCCGCGCAAAGATATGAGACGGCATGTGCAAGGCGTGCGGGGCAGCGGGCGCGATCTTCGCGTAGCGGCGCGCGGCTTCGAGGCCTTCTTGCGCAAGCCCCGGGGTATCACAAGCGTGGATGAGATAGTGGGCAATTCCCGGATGGTCGGGGTATTGCTGCAATAGCGGCTGCAACAGGTTTACCGCCAGCTTCAATTCAGTAACGTTCACGTCTCCGGGCTGCTGTGCCAGGATGAGAGCCAGCCCTTCGAACACCTTGGCCTCTAGATCTTTCGGGTACATTGCCCCGATCTGGGACAACTTGTCGGCGTAGTTCTCGAAGTACTTCCACGAGCCGTCGATCTTGAAGTCCGTGTACAACTCACGAAGCGCCGCGATGTAGGCCATCTCTCGGGAATCTTTCTCGGCCGCCGCCTCAGCCTTGGTAAGGGCCTCACGACCTAACCCGATATCCGCGGCCGCCGGCCAACTTAAACCCAAATGGAAGTGCGACATCGCCACACCCCAATAAGCCATCGCACAATTAGGATCCGAGGCTGCTACATCCTCAAATACTCGTTGAGCTTCGCTGTGCCAGAAGGAATGCAGTAGAGCGACCGCACGATTGAATTCCGGTTGCAGCTCTGTCTTACACGAGATTGCAAACGAAACCGCGCCGAGTTTCGCGCCCGCCGGCATCGGATCGGAATGCTCATGTTCTTGAGCGGATGCCGACGAGCAGACCAGAAAGCATCCGATAGCCGCAGAAAATACAGCCGCCGCGTTCAAAACCAGTCTCACGGACGATCCACTCCCTGTTATTCGCGCCAATTTCCAGAACGTGCCCTGCGTCGAGGCTCGAAGGGCTTACGGTGGAGCAATTTCGAGCGCAAAAGTTCCCGTCCATGTGCGCTGCCGGCAGATCAATGAGAATACGCTAAGGGGCATATAAGGCCCGCATAGCATTCTGCCAAGCTGTACATCCCCGCTCGCCGGTATCCGTTGGCAAAATTCGCGAATGTCGAAGCGGATCCGAACGCGGTTTTGCTCAGCCGAGCGGCCTGAAATAAAACCCGTTGCGATCTACTAGCCGCGAGTTCACCACCAACCGTGATGCCTCAATGGCCTTTCCCTCGCATCTAGCGATCGCCTCTAAGGTGGCAAATCGCGACGACACGATCTCTTTGCTCGCGTGTCGGTCCCACCAAGTGAATTGATAGACCGCTGTCTCGGCCATGGGTTCTGCTCCCTTGGTTTGACTCCCCCCGATGATACGGATTGTTCGAGTCGAACTAAGGGCACCAAAAGACCGACGTTGGGGAAGCGTGGAGTAGTCGGCGGGAGCAATTGCGCTATGTTAAAGCGCGGTGGGCCTAGGCTTTCAGTCCGCTACGAATTCGTGTCAGCCACTGCCAGGCGCCGAGTGCCGGCAGCCCGAATATTAGCTCGCGCAGCCGCTTCGCCAAGGAGAGGGAAATTGCGACCTCTGCATCCACGCCGATCAGGCGACCCAAACCGATCAGCCCCGCTTCCTGAATGCCCAGGCCCGAGGGGATGATAAAGAATATGCTGCGCGCCACTTGCGACAGACTCTCGAGCGCTATTGCGGCAGCGGCGGAAACGGGGTGGCCGAGCCAGCGAAGGACGAGCCAGGTCTCGGTGCAGCCCACGAGGAGGCCAACGATCTGCCAGAGAGATGCCGTCAGTAAACGCTGAGGTGCGGCGAGCAGATATTCAATGGCGGCATCAAGCGATCGGCCGCTGAATCGCGGGCCTTCGCGCCGCAATGCTGTGAGCAAGCTCGTCGCGGCGCGTTCGACGCGGTGAAAGGCGGATCCATGCTTGAGCAGGATTACGAAGGCGAAGATCACGGCCAGACTCAATCCCAGGCTGAGAAAGATGGCGGAAGGGAGCGGCGCGAGCCCCGCGAGCTGAACCAGGCATACGAGTCCGATCGCAGCGAAAATAAATTGACTCCCCAGCCCTAGCAGCGTCTCGACCACCACGCTTGCGGCGGCCTCAGGCACGGCGACTCCCTGGCGGATCAGCAAATGCACACCGACAACCTCGCCGCCGATGTTCGCCACGGGCAGCAGACGATTTATACCTTCGCGTACCGTGGCAATCCAAAAGAGCCTGAGTAAGCCACAGGGCCTGATGAACAGGGCGCGCCAGCCGGCGACATCCAATAGCAGCGAGAGAGCGCGAAGAGGAATCAACCAGGGGAGCCACCATTTGGCCTGCGACAGCAGCTGAAAAATCGCGTGAGGGCCAGATGCCAAGATCAGCGCGATGGTTGCGCAAAAGCCGAGCAACAGCGCGATACTTGGCAGAAATGTCACGCGAGCGAGCGGCCGACTTGGCGCAAGACGTCGCCGTACCCACCGCGGCGCACATTCAGTGCCACCATGGCGGTGCGGACTCGGGGGCTTAAGAATTCATTCGCCATTTCCACAAGGAAACTTTGCGTAACTTTGCAGTGCAAAGTATATCGCTAATTATGGAACGTGCAATGCTCGTGATATATTATACTTTGTACCGCAAAGTTACATCGTGTGCAATGGCACCGTCGTGAGCATTGGTTGCGAGGCAGCACATCACGCGACCCTATCCAAGTGAGTGGATCGATTCCACCTAAAGTGTTGGGAGTACAGAATGGCCGCACGAGCCGGACGCGCGCTGAATCTCGCCCACGCGTGTACCTGGCGGAGGGTGCATACGGCTCTCTATGGATGCATCGCGATAATCGCTGTTGTGATCGGAGTTCTGGGCTTACGCGGCCCTTCGGCGCCGCGGCAATTGCTGGAGTCGTGGATCAATGTCCACGCGCTATTTGGATTGCTGCTTTGCGGCTTGGTGCTTGCCCGCTGCCGCTGGAGCGTCAAACACTCGCCCCCCATGTCGCCCGCCGACGTTCGCCAATTATCCCGTCACCTCTCGCGCACCGTCTACTTGCTGCTCTATGTCGTCATAGGCGTGATGGAATTGATTGCTATTCTCAACAGCGTTCGGCACGGCGGCGTGGTTGATTTCAATGCATTTGACGAACGATTTCGCGGCCCCGACTATGCGGGCTTTAACCTAAAGGATGATTTCCAATTGTTTTTAGCCTCCGGGTTCATCACGCTTATTTTCCAGCGTGTTTTGATGTTCACATGGTGGTTGCGTTCGGTCGATCGCGCAGCGCTTTCACAAGTGGCAACCGAAGATTCTGTAGGCTGTGCGCCCGAGCAATCTCGAGAGCACAGCGATCGGCAGCCCTGGTTGAGGCCGGGGAACTTGCCACCCTCAATGACGCGAGAATCCACGCACTAACAAAGTGTTGCAGTGAAAGCGCGTTTTGATTGAGCGCGGGTCTCACCCGACGCATTGAATCTAAATCCATTACGGCGGCACCCATTGTCACCTTAGGGCCCTTTCCCTGGTGTGCCGGCGTAAAACGCGATGAATCTTCGTAAGACTCGCCCTACTCAACTTGTCTGCTCTTCAGCGGATGCAAAGTGCTCGACCGTACAGACGCAGCATGGGTGTCAAACTACGATGATGAATGCTGCACGAATTTCTAATGGCTAACCGCACGCTCTTAATTGATCGGTGTCGAGTAATGGTGGCCGACAGGTCCTCCCCAAAACTAGCGCGTCCGGAGCTTGCACACGGGATACCCGTCTTTCTCGATCAGGTGGCCGAAACGTTGGCGACTGAGCAGCGCTCCCCGGTTGTGGAGGGCGAACCTGTGACCGGCAGTCCGGGTCGCCGCGAATCAGGCGTGGGCGCCACAGCGACACTGCATGGGCAAGATCTGTTTGAACAGGGATTTTCGGTCGAACAGGTGATCAGAGATTACGGGGATGTCTGCCAAGCGGTCACCAGTCTCGCCGCGGAGGTCGGCGCGCCGATCTCGGCCAACGAATTTCGCACCTTTAATCGCTGTCTCGACGATGCGATCGCCGGCGCAGTTTCCGAGTATTCGCAGCGGAAGGACTCGCAGACGACCGACCCCGACACAACAACGCTCAACGGAATGCGTGGAATCGAGGACCTGCAGCAGTTGGAAGCGGAGTTGACGGAATCCAAGATCGCCTTGGCTGACGCCGCCGAAGCCCTTTCCATGGCGCAGCAACATGCACGTGAAGCCCAGGTGCGCGCTCTACATGACTCTCTTACGGGTCTTCCCAATCGAGAGTTGTTCGATGATCGATTGACCCATGCGATTGCACTCGCGGACCGCCACGACTGGACGCTCGCCGTGATGTTTCTCGATCTGGATCAGTTCAAAAATCTGAATGACGAACACGGTCATACTGCGGGTGATGCAGCATTGAAAACCATCGCGCAGCGCCTGCTGCAGTACGTCCGAGACGAAGACACTGTGTGCCGCAATGGCGGAGATGAATTTCTATATCTATTGATGAATCCGAGAGGCAGGAAAAATATCGAGCTCATTGCAAATTCGGTGTTGCGGACCATTGCCCAGCCGGTCCCGATAGCGGATCGGGAACTGACCATCAAGGCAAGCATTGGCGTAGCAATTTATCCCGAGCACGGCACGAGCTGCGAGCAATTGATTGCAAAAGCCGATGCCGCGATGTATCAGGCAAAACAGCGCTCGCGCGGGGTGGCATTTTTTGATCGCCTGAAGAAGATGCGCGCGATGACCGGATAACGCGGCGGCCTTCTGGGGTTTAGCGCCTGATCGCCTTTTTTGCAGAGACCCCGTCGCTTACCGGGGCTGATTTTGGTTCGTGCCTGACGGTGCCGCGCATTTCGAGCGGCCGCCCAAAACATTCTGCGTACGCTTCCGCATAGGTCATCGGGCCGTCGCGAAACAGCAAGTGCGCCCGTTTTTGAGTGTAGATAGCCACCCGGATGCGCTCGCGGCGGCCATCGACGCCAAACCCCATCAGCAACTCCCCGCCAGTAGCGAACTCCCTAATAAAGTCCATCTCCAACTCTCGATCAACGTGCGTGAGCGTCCCTTCGGATTCGGTGGGCGCAGACTCATCGGAATTCATTCGAAGCACCGTGTTCAAAATTCAGACTCCTTCAAAAGAGGATCAGCGTCTAGTGTGAGCCAACGCGATTGGGGGTGATGTGACATAAGGACTGGTTTCGCACGCGCACCAAGCGAGCATTCGCCTTTGAGCGCTCAGCGCGCTTCAAGCGACCGGCGGTGCGCGAGCTCGCAACACGCTCAAACGCTGCGCCAGTTCTGAAAGGACGAAGGGCATATCCATCTGTGCATCGACGCCGAGTTCCCGAATGACTCGCTGCGCGCCATCCAAGGTCGGATCTGAAATGACGATGAGCCATGCTTCCGGATCGGCGTCGCGAATCCCATGCAGACACTGCCGCATTTGAGAGTCGGCCAGATTTGCGATGACCACAATCGCGGCAAATTGCTTGTGACCGGCGCCGGATATCGCGGCGGCACCGCTAGAGGTCACGTGGGTCGCAAACCCCGCGCGTCGCAATTGCATCGCCAATACGCCCGCCGCGACGGGTTCCGGATCGAATAATAGAACAGGTAGGCTCACAATTCGTTGAGGTGTTGGATCAGGGTGGGAAAAAAGAGACCGAGCCTGTGTTCGACGCGTTCGGCGTTTCGCACCGCCATCTTGGCGCGCTGCGGGTCGTGCAGGGTTTGCCCGGCGAAGATGACCAAATTACCGCCGCGTTGCATCGCTACGACGACCGTGTCCCGGAAAACTCGTCGAACGGTTTCGATGTGCCGCTTCGCATCGGCGCTCTCGGCGACTAGATTCATCACAAAGACTCCGGTTGCGCCCAGGATCTGTTTCGCATTTTCAACGAACGAAGGTTCCACGACCGCGGTCGCGATTCCCGTGTGATCGTAGGCATCGACCAAGATCGCATTGCTTCGCTCGCCTCGATCGGCCATTCCGGCAACGTGGTCCGCGCCGTCGGCTTGGATGACGGTTAGACGGTCGTCATCCGGCGGAACCAGGAACTGGGATCGCAGCGCGAGCACGACAGGATCGATCTCGACGGCGGTGATCCGCGTCGCCGGCAGATGACGGTGGCAATACTTGACCAAGGACCCACCACCAAGACCGATGATCAGGATCTGCTTTGGGCGCGGCTGAAATGCGAGAAAGCCCATCATCTTGCGGGTGTATTCGTTCACCAAGGCGTACGGATCATCGATGCGCATCTCGCTTTGGGTACAGCCATCGAGCGCGAAGCACATCGATCGGTATTCGGATTCCTCGATCAAGAATGCCTTCTTGTAGCTGCCATTCACCAAGCCGTTGAACAACAGATCGCGCGCCGTATCGGCAGGTTCGCAAAACTTGAACACCGTGTTCTGGTCGCCGGTAAATCCGCCAAGAACCAGCAGCTTGTTGGCGAACTTATTCAACGCGCTGTGCTCTTGCAGCTCTCGGCAATTCGAATCCACGTCTCTCTCACCGTGTCGATTGCCTTGGCGCGCTCGATTGCGAGTGCCAGGGTTGCCGCTAAATTGTCCGCTCCAAGCCTGCGAATCAGACCGGCGCGCTTCAGTTTATGCAGCACGTTCGGCCGCACCTCGCTCAAGAGCACGGTCGCATCATGTTTGAGAAAATCGGTGATGATCTCATCGATCGCGGAAAT
>Ga0210387_10001034_pt1 | contig 20758 bp, 17 predicted proteins | sample IncBWC7OmetaG_FD_160108 | JGI IMG/M metagenome (GOLD analysis project Ga0210387, IMG submission 160108) | Forest soil microbial communities from Barre Woods Harvard Forest LTER site, Petersham, Massachusetts, United States - Inc-BW-C-7-O ...
GTTGTCGCATCTCCTGCCGCCAGATAGCGGCCTCCATTGGCTTTAATCATATCACGAGCGCGCGCAGCATATTCTTTGAGATAGCCCTGCACGTCACTGATTTCGTTCTCAACGACAAAATAGACGGGCGGCTTGGCTTGCGCGTAAAGGCCTTGAATTGCAAACGCGCCAACCGCAGCGCCTGCGAGCATCGATAATGCCACTGTGTAACGGGTTTTCATGATTCACTCCCTGCGAGGCGATCATACGCCCGCAGGAAACATCGTAGTTCAGGACATGCCGTTGTTCTACCGAGAACCAAAAGGGACCACTGATGACGCGTTAGCGACAGTTTTGGCACACGACGCCGCCGTTGCGGATTGTCGTGCCGCTAACCGCCGGTAGCGCGCCGGACCACATCCGTGAGTTCAGGCGTAAAGCTTGTGTCATCCGCTTCGATGCGTCCGGTCAGCCGGGCGGTGACCTCCTGGAACACCCAGCCGTTGCCGTCCGGATCGCTAAAAGAGGCGTAAGAGGCGTAACTCTTTCGTTGCGGATTCGGACCGCAGGCCAGTCTCTCGGTGTTGACGTGGTGGAATATGCCCCCGGTGTCATGAAATAGCTCGCTGATCTCGATGCCGCGGCGAAGCAATTCGTCTCGAGCCGCCTGGATGTCCGAAACGATCAAGTGCAGCCCCTTCGCTGATCCCGGTGCAGCCGCGCTAACGTTTTTGCCGAAGATCACCGAGCAGCCCGATCCGGGCGGCGTGAATTGAATGACCCGGAAATCGTCGTGCGCCGTGTAGTCGATGTCGAGCCGCCAACCCAGGTCGCTGTAAAAGCGCTTGGCGCGATCGACGTCCAAGACGGGGATGACGACGACCTCCAGCTTCATATCGATGGTTCCCGCGCGGACGGCATTCGCCGCGGGTTTTCTTCGCATCTCAGCATTGCTCATTTCCGGCTCCTTTGAGCTGACTGTCGGTCGCCCGCGGATGGCAGGTACCCTGTACGACATGCCGTCTTCACGATGCAGCGGCGAAGGTGGGCGTTCAGGCTTCTCGAAGCGCCGCTTCAAGGATGGCGACGTCCTGATCGACGGTGCCGCCGCTCACGCCGACGCCCGCGACCAGTTCGCCATCCTTGGTGAGGGGCGCTCCGCCACCCATTGAACAATACCTTCCCTCGGAAAGTCCCATCAGAGGGAAGAGCGGCTGCCCGGGTTGCACGAGTGGGGACATTTCAGCCGTTCGAATTCCCACTAGCGCAGACGTGTACGCTTTCCGCTCCGATATATCGATCGAGAACGCCGGGGCTCCGCTCATACGGTGTTTGAGAACGACATTGCCGTGGATATCGATAACACAAACCGCGACCGGCACATTGGCGCGTCGTGACGACGCTTCAACGCGGTCAGCAACATCTTTCGCGAAAGCAAGTAAATCCATCATCAACATCCTCTCTGAGGTGCATTGCGCGGAAGCGAAAATCCAGCGCTGCATGCTTGGTGCGCGCGCGCCTCAATCGCTGAGCTGTCCCAAATACGCTCCCAGGCGATTTTCGGCATCTCCGGGCTTGTGAAATCCTCGCTCAAATAGAGCTTTGATTTTTTCCTGCGCCGCCGGCCGGGTGATCGAGGCCATGCAGGCGTCCCAGCCTGCGGCACTCTCGACGTCGGCCGGCAGGCAGGCGGCATTCACAAGCCGCTTGGTGTTCGCTATCGCCCATTTATCGAACGTCGCGATGCGTCTCGCCAGCGCATCGACAAAGCCGTCGAGTTCGCCGTCGGGAAGCGACCTGTTCACATAGCCATAAGCTTCAGCCAAGTCGCCTCCGATGTCGTTGGAACTGAGGAGCACTTCCAGGGCCTTCTGCCTGCCCATCTGTCGCGGCAGCCGGGCCATCGGGCCTCCGCCGGCAACGAGGCCAACTCCCACTTCCCACTGCGACAAAAGCGCCTTTTCGCGACTGGCAAAAGTCATGTCGGAGGCGAGGGCGATCTCGCTCCCATTGCCCGTTGCGCGTCCGCGGATCAGAGCGATCGACACCACCGGCGCGCGCGTTAGACGGACGAGAATGTCCGGCCATGCCTCCAGCCCCGTCGGCCCTTGAGGCATGTCGGTCAGATTTTTCATGTCGGCATAGAAATCGCTGTGATTGAGGAAGAATCCCTCGACGGCACTTTCGAACACCAGCACTTTGACTTTCTCGTCCGTCTCAACGGTCCCGATGATTTCTCTGAACTCACGGACAAACTGCGGGCCCATCACGTTCAGCGGTGGATTGTCGAACGTGATCCGCCAATACGCCGGCGACAAACGAGTGAGTCTGATCTGCGCTTTATCTGTCGTCGCTTTCATCCGAGCCTCCGTATGTTCTTTTATAATCAATGACGATGCCAAGGCTGACGTAGCAAGACTACTGTCCGCTTGGTCAGATGCTCGCGGACCTGTTCGTCAACCGTGCGGACCAACGCAGCCGTAAATCGAGCCGTTTGTGCAACTGAGAGAGACGTCGATCGTCGTTCTCCAGCGGCACCGCCGCCCGTATCGAAGAAGACTTTCCGCTGTGGCAATCTTCGGCCGTACTAAGCCCGCGCAGCGGCAGACCCTTTTGCCTTTTGGTTCAGCGCCATCATGAGGGTCTTGGCGGCCGGTCCTGAAGAGTGTGGGTTCTGCCCCGTGATCAGGAGGCCGTCGCTGACCACGTGAACTTGCCAGTTGGCCTTCTTTGAGAAGACGGCGCCCAGTTTCATCATCTCGTCTTCGACCAGAAAAGGCACCACCTTGGTAAGGCTGATCTCTTCTTCCTCGCCATTCGTGAAGCCAGTTACTTCCTTGCCCTGGACCAAAGGCTTGCCATCCGGTGCCTTGACGTGACGCAGCGCACCCGTGGAATGGCACACGATCGCGATGGGCTTGCCGGCGGCAAGGAAAGACTCGATGAGCTTGGCCGAGTTTTTGTCTTCGGCGAGATCCCACATCGGACCATGGCCGCCGGGATAAAACACAGTGTCGAAGTCTTCCTGCCTGACGGTGTCAAGGCGAACGGTCTTGTCAAGTTGCGCTTCTGCGGCGGCATCCTTCTCGAACCGAATCGTGAGGTCGGTGCGGGAGTCGGGCTCGTTACTCTTCGGGTCAACGGGGGGACGTCCTCCCTTCGGTGAAGCGAGTGTGATCTCAGCGCCGGCATCCTTGAAGACGTAGTAGGGAGCTGCCAGCTCTTCCATCCAGAAGCCTGTCTTTCGTCCGGTGTTACCCAACTGATCATGGGACGTGATCACCATTAGCACCTTCATGATTTTCTCCTTTTTCTCGCCACAACACGGAGCGCATCGCGTCGCGACGGACGCGCCACGCGCTATCTCGTTTCCTCACGGCTTGTTGCTGGACAAACCCACGTAAACCCGAAAGCAATCGTTTCTATTTGTAACCGAACGACCGCATGGTGTTCACTCATACGCTGAGTTCACATCGCTCATACTTCCATATGAGTGATGTCTTCCCGAACATTGAATGGTTGGCGGAGGAGCCCCAGACCTCATCGGAGTTACTTGGAGCGCAGTCTCACTGGAGCCATCGAAATCGCATGCGCCAAAACGCCGATTTGTCTAGGCGCTTCAGGCTGATTTGGGCTGTCCAGTTCTGCCAGAAAAAATATTCCGCTTAACCCGTCGGGCAAATCACGCCTACAGCTTCGCCCGTCTCGCCCGAAAGAGGGACGTTGGCCATCGTCACGAACGTTGGGCGAGGTGTGGTGGACGCTTTTGTTGCGTGAGACGAATGCATCAATAAGCGGACGGCGAAGTCGTGTGGTCTTGATGCCTCGACGCTGGCATCAACCTGGCGATGAAGCTTCTGCTTCACGCCGGGGATGGTGGCAAGAAAGCCCGATCACCAAAAAGAGCACGAAGGAAACCGTTAAAACCATTGCGCGGGGAATGCCGGGTGTGACCGTGGTGACTAACTCGTATGCTTTCTACTTTTGCATACGAGGCTGCGGATGCATCGAGCGCCCGGCATTCCCTGCGCCCTCTATTTTCGGAGTGGCTCATCCTTGTGCACAACTCGGGCGCATTGTGTCGCGAGAAGCGCGGATTCGTGGCTCACGTCGGGCATATCCGTTGTTAACCATTGTTGATTGACAGGAACCTGTTTGGGTCTCGACGATGTCGCCTCACTGTCGCAAGCGGCTGTTATCGCAAGTCATAATCAGCAACGTTTCGATTCGGTGGGGACACCGAATGGAAGCAGTCATGGAAGTGTCATCGGAATCTGGTAGGCGCGCGCATGGGAAGTGACCTGATGAGTGAAGAACTGCCGGAGCGGCGTTTTCGCACCCTGTTTATTTCCGACGTGCACCTCGGAGCGCGCGGTTCGCAGGCTGACAAGCTCCTGGATTTCCTCCGTGTCCACGACGCCGACACGATCTATCTCGTCGGCGATATCGTCGATGGCTGGGCGCTGAAGTCGAGCTGGCACTGGCCGCAATCGCATAACGACTTTGTGCAGAAGATGCTGCGCAAGGTGCGCAAGGGCGCCAGGGTCGTCTATATTCCCGGCAATCATGACGAATTCCTGCGCAATTATTACGGCACGCATTTCGGTGGCATCGAGGTGCTGGAAAACACCATCCATACTGGCATCGACGGCCGGCGCTATCTCGTCATCCACGGCGATATCTTCGACCTCGTGGTGCAGAACGCGCGCTGGCTCGCCCATCTCGGCGACAAGGCCTACGACTTCGCGATCCAGATGAACCGCCTGGTCAACTTCTTCCGCCGCGCCTTCGGCGTGCCTTATTGGTCGCTGTCGCAATGGGCCAAGCAGAAGGTCAAGAATGCGGTGAACTATATCGGCGCATTCGAAACCGCGCTTGCCGCCGAAGCGCGCCGTCACAGCGCCGACGGCGTGATCTGCGGTCACATCCACTACGCCGTCATCCGCGACAACTATCACGGCATTCGCTACATGAATTGCGGCGACTGGGTCGAAAGCTGCACGGCGCTGGTCGAGCACGAAGACGGCCGTTTCGAAATCATCACCTGGACCGATCCGATGCGCCGGATCGCTCCTGTTCCTTCGGTCACGGCCCGCGCCGCGGCCTAGGTTTTGAGTGAGCATGACCTTTCCGGAAAACCGCTTCACACTTTTCCGGGTCATGCTCTGATGCGTATCCTCGTCGCGACCGACGCATGGCACCCGCAAGTCAACGGTGTCGTGCGGACGCTGGCGATGACGGCGGAAGCCGCGAAGGCGCTTGGCGCCGAGACCTCGTTCCTGACCCCGCAATCGTTTCGCACTTTTGCGCTGCCGAGCTATCCGGGCCTGCGGCTCGCTCTGCCCTATGGCACGAAAGTCGCGCGCCTGATCGAGGATGCGCGACCTGACAGCATCCATATCGCAACCGAAGGCCCGATCGGGCTTGCGGTGCGCCGTTACTGCCGCAAGCACAAGCTGCCGTTCACGACCAGTTTCCATACCCGCTTTCCCGAATATGTCTCGGCGCGGCTGCCGGTTCGCGAATCCTGGATCTGGGCAGCGCTCCGGCGGTTTCACCGCGGTAGCGAGGCAGTGATGGCGGCAACGCCGGCGCTGGCGAGCGAGTTGCGTGGGCGCGGCTTTCGCAACGTGGTGCTGTGGCCGCGCGGCGTCGATACCACGCTGTTTCATCCGCGTGACGCCGATCTCGGCCTGCCGCGTCCGGTGTTTCTGTGTGTGGGCCGCGTCGCGGTCGAGAAAAATCTCGAGGCGTTTCTCGATCTCGATCTGCCGGGCACCAAGGTCATCGTCGGCGACGGGCCGGCAAGGGCTTCCCTGATGCGGAACTATCCGCAAGCGGTTTTCCCCGGCGCGCAGCAGGGCGAGGAATTGGCGAGGAGCTATGCCGCGGCCGACGTCTTCGTGTTCCCGTCGAGGACCGACACGTTCGGCCTCGTGCTGTTGGAGGCGCTCGCCAGCGGCACGCCGGTCGCCGCGTTCCCGGTGTCCGGTCCGCGCGATGTGCTGGGCACAGCGCCGGTCGGGGCCTTGAACGATGATCTGCGTGAGGCCTGTCTCGAGGCACTGCGGATTTCCCGGCAGGACTGCCTCGAATTTGCCGTCCGCCATACCTGGGCGGCTTCGGCCCGCGCCTTCATCGACAACATGGCCGATTTCAGCCGTTTGGGATCGCGATCCGCCGCCGCGCCTGCGATATCGGATGAGCCGCGCTTCGTCGCATAGGGGAGCAGGTGCCGAGGGGAACACAAGGGTGTGCCTTGCCGTCCTCGTGCGAGAAGCGGTAAAACCACGGCCATGAACGAACCCCTGTCTCATCTGCCCGTGAGTTCCGCCGATATCGACGCCGCGGCCAAGGCGATTGCGCAATATGCGGTCCGAACGCCGTTGCTGTCGCCGCCGGTGCTTTGCGAGCGCGTCGGCGCCAAGGTGTTTCTGAAACCCGAAATTCTGCAACGCACCGGCTCGTTCAAGTTCCGCGGCGCTTTTAACAAGCTGTCGTCGATCCCGCTGGATGCGCGCAAGGGCGGCGTGGTCGCATTTTCGTCCGGCAACCACGCGCAAGGCGTCGCTGCCGCCGCCAAAATCCTCAACATGCCCGCCACCATCGTGATGCCGGCGGATTCACCGTTGTTGAAGCGCGAGCGCACCAAGTCCTATGGCGCCGAGGTCGTGCTTTACGATCGCGACCGCGAGGACCGCGAGGCGATCGCCCGCGATATCGCAGGCCCACGCGGTGCGACATTGGTGCCGCCTTACGACGACCCGAAGGTGATCGCGGGGCAGGGCACCGTGGGGCGGGAAATCTGCGAGGATCTCACCGCGCTCGGCATCGCGCCCGACATCGTGGTGGCGCCGGTTTCCGGTGGCGGCCTGATTGCGGGCGTTGCGACCGCGGTGAAGGCGCGCTTTCCGCAGGCCCAGGTGATGTCGGCCGAGCCGGAATATTTCGACGATCACGCCCGTTCGCTGCGCGCCGGCCGGCGCGAGGCGCACAATGCCGAAGGCCGCAGCATCTGCGATGCGCTGATGGCCTCGATCCCCGGCGAGATCACCTTTGCCATCAATGGCAAGCTGCTCGCCCAGGGCGTCACCGCGTCGGAAGCCGAGGTAGGCAGCGCCGTCGCCTTTGCCTTCCGCGAACTCAAGCTCGTGGTCGAGCCGGGCGGGGCGGTTGGCCTTGCGGCACTGCTCGCCGGCCACATCGACGCCAAGGGCAAGACGGTCGTGATCGTGCTGTCTGGCGGCAATGTGGATTCGGATCTCTACGCGCGCCTGATCGCTTGAAGCGTTTTCGAGCGAAGCATGCCTTCGGACTTGATCCGAGGGTGGAAACCGGTTCGCGTCAAGAAAACGCGCCAAAATAACAAAAGCCGGTTCAGTTACGGCAGCCTCCGAAAAGCCTCCCAAGTCTGCTATGGTCGTTGTGGCCCAGATTGAGAGGCTCAGAAAAAATCGGGAGGTATGTGATGCACCGGCTGCTCGTTCTCTACAACGAACCCAAGGATCCCGCCCATTTCAAGAAGTACTATGTCGAGACGCACGTGCCGCTGGCGAGTAAAATGCCCGGCGTCAAGAGCGCCCATTATTCGTTCGACGTGAAGGCGCTCGGTCCCGGCAACGCGCCATATTTCTGCATCTTCGAGGCCGACTTCGAGAGTGAGGCAGCATTGATAAATGCTTTCGGCTCAAAGGAAGGTCAGGCGGTTGCGGGTGACGTACCCAATTATGCCACCGGTGGTGTCACCATCGTGCATTTTCCGGTGAAGTGACGGGCTAGCGGCGTCACGCTTTCCAGATCAGGAAAAGAACGCGATCTTCTCGGTCTGGCTCATGCGCCGGATCGGGGCGAGCGGATCTGGCCGCGAGGTGCGTGGCCGGGTCACGATGCCGTTGGCGAGCAGGCTTGAGCCGAGCGAGGCCGGGAGTTCGGGTTCGGGCTTCGCTGTCTCGGCCTCCGGTTCGGGCTCGGGCGCAGGTTGAAGCGGTGTCACCACCGGCAAGGCCGTAGCTACGGACGGTTCGTCAGCCGTACTGCTGGATACAGCCGTATCGCTGGAGTCAGGAAAAGTAACTTCGATCTCGTAGGCCGCCACGCTCTCGCTGGTCGTTCCGTCAAGGGATGCGAGTGCTTGCGCCTCCGCGACCTGCATGCCGGGGTGCTGGAGTTCCTCGATCGTGGGATCATAGGCCGCATCGGTATCGGGCGCGGCCATCTCCATCGCCACCATGTCAAGCATGGCTTCGTCATTGGCATCGAAGGTGTCGGCCGGTTCGCCTGCCACCTCCGCCACCACGGTCTCATCCGACGCCACCGGATGGGCTCCTGCTGCTTCAACCGAGGACGCGCTCACTGGCGCCTGCATCGTCTGGTGGGTCTCGGCAGGCTTCCTGGCATGTGCTGGCGCGACGGGAGCGGCTGCCGTCCCGTCAACGTCGAAGCTTGCGATTTTCTCCTCGATCCGGTCGAAGGCCCCATGCAAGGTCGCCGCGAGATCGGCGGAGTTCAGTTTTCCGGCCGCGCTTTCGACGACGACGACTTGGCTATCGATCAGGTCGCAGATCCGGCCGTCGGCGCCGATCTCGCGCAAACGCCAGGCGATCTCGCGGATGACGCGGGCGCCCTTGCGCACCGGCGCGAGATTTTGCTCCAGCGCCAGATCGCCGACAGCGTTCGTGGCGGCGTGTCGCGCTTCCGTCAATGCGGCGCGGAACGATGCCAGCGCCTGGTCGAGCAGGGGATCACGCGTCGGCTCCGGTTCTGGCTGTTTCTGCGCCGCCAGCGTCCCCTCGATCCGCGCCACGGCGTCGAGCACCATTTTGGTGTCGGCGTTGCGGTTGCGTTTGGCATACTCGCCGAGAAACCAGCGCCCCCGCGACGTCTCCATGAACGCTTCCTGGATCGCGTCGTAATCTGCCTCGCTCGGCTGGGCCGCGCGGGCGGAAATCGGAGACAGGGCAAATGCTTCGTCGGCCATGGCTAACTCATGGAGTGGTCCGATTCCAACATTTGCATCCCTTCTCAGCAGGCACTTTTGCAAATGATGGAATCAAAGGACCACTCACAAATATAAGATTTCAGTGGAGCTTTGGATTTGACATTCGCCTTTCGGGTACGTGGCTAGGTGCGAGCGAATGTCAAATCCACTCCACTGGAGCAAATCATCGCGCGTTAAGCTAACGATCACCACGAACTCGCCCGAATCGCAATTGAATTGATGCCACACGAATCACAAATCCCCATCACATCGTCGCACCAGTCACAGCGATTCGCGACCCGCTTGGCGCTGTTCTATGGGGCGATCTTCGCCCTGATCGGCTGCCATCTGCCGTTCTTCCCGGTCTGGCTGCGTGCGGTCGGGATCGATGCGGGCTGGATCGGCGTGATTTCGGCGGTCCCGGCCGTGACGCGGTTTACCGTCCTGCCTGTCGTGACGGGCTTCGCCGAGCGCCGCGGTGCCGTGCGCGGTCGCCATGATGGCAACCGCGGTCATGACGACGCTTGGATTTAGCTTGATCGGCACCCAGCATCTGCCGCTCGCCGTGTTCCTGGCCTATGCCGTCACCGCCGCGTCATGGACGCCGACGGTGCCGCTGACGGATGCCTATGCGCTACGAGGTGTCGCAAGATACGGCCTCGACTATGGGCCGCTGCGGCTGTGGGGCTCGGCGGCCTTTATCGTCGGCGCGCTCGGCTGTGGCCTGTTGGCCGGCATGATCGCAGCCAAACACCTGATCTGGATCATCGTGGCGACCGGCGCGCTTGCGGCGCTGGTTAGTTTCGGCTTGCAGCCGCTGGAGAGCCGTCCAGCGCCAGCCTTGGCACGACACGGCTCGGGCGCTTTGCTGCGCGATCCTGGATTCCTCGCCATCATCGCGGCTTCCGCGCTGATTCAAGGCAGCCACTCGACCTATTACGTTTTCGGCTCGATCACCTGGCAGCTTGCCGGGCTCGGCGGCTTGACGATCGCAGCACTCTGGGCGCTCGGGGTCGTGGCCGAGATCGTGGTGTTTGCGTTGTCGCCGCGATTCACACTGCGACCATCAATGCTGGTAGTGATCGCCGGGGTCGGCGCCATGCTGCGCTGGCTGATCACGGCGCAGGAGCCGCCGGTCGCGGTGCTGGCCGTGGTCCAGCTCGCGCACGGCGTGAGCTTCGGACTGACGCAGGTCGGCATCATGGGACTGATGGTGCGGCATGTGCCGATGCCGGTGGTCACGCGCGCACAAGGCTATCTGGCCGCCTGTGGCGGCATCGTCGCCTCGACGGCCTCCATCGTCTCGGGCGCGATCTATGCCCGCTATGGCCAGGGCGCCTATTACGCGATGGCCGCGATGGCGCTGTCAGGCGCGGCCGTGATGTGGCTCGCGCGGCGGCGTCTCGAAAATCACCCCCAGAGTGCAGCATCCGGCGGATAGACGAGACTGCCGTCGTAGCGCAGGCCGCCGTCGCGGTCGCGCTTGAGCAGCAGCGGGCCGTCGAGATCGACAAAGCGGGCCTGTTGCGCCAGCAGCATGGCGGGTGCCATCGCAAGTGACGTCGCCACCATGCAGCCGATCATGATGTCGAAGCCCTGGGCTGCGGCTGCATCCGCCATGGCGAGCGCTTCCGTCAACCCTCCGGTCTTGTCGAGCTTGATGTTGACCGCATCGTAACGCTCGCGAAGGGGGCCCAAGGAGGCGCGGTCGTGGACGCTCTCGTCGGCGCACACCGCAATCGGCCGCTGGATCTGGGCAAGCCGCCCATCCTGACCGGCCGGCAGCGGCTGTTCGACCAAAGTAACGCCGGCCTTGGCGCAGGCGGCCAGGTTTTGCTCGAGATTGGCCTCGGTCCAGGCCTCATTGGCGTCGATGATGAGCTCGGAATCGGGCGCGGCCTGCCGCACGGCGGCGATCCTGGCGCTATCGCCTTCGCCGCCGAGCTTGATCTTGAGGAGCGGCCGGTGCGCGGCTTTGGCGGTCGCTACCGCCATCGTCTCCGGCGAGCCGAGCGAGATGGTATAGGCGGTGACGGTAGGACGGGGGGCGAGGCGGCCGAGCCGATCCCAAATGCGGATGCCGATTTGCTTGGCTTCGAGATCGAGCAGGGCGCAATCCAGCGCGTTGCGCGCGGCCGAAGGCGGCATCGCCGCCTGCAAAGCTTCCCGATTGAGACCGTGGCCGATCGCATCCTTCATTGCAATGATTGCCGCTAGCGTCGCCTCCGGTGTCTCGCCATAACGCGGGTAGGGCACGCATTCGCCGCGCCCGGTGACACCGCCGTGGCTGACCTCGGCCACCACCACGACCGCCTCTCGCTTGGCACCGCGGCTGATGGTGAAGTTGCCCTCGATCGGCCAGTGTTCGATTCTCGCCTCAAGTATTGGCACACTCTTGGAAGCCATTTTAATATCTAGCCATTTTTATGAACCGCCGGACCGCATTGTGTTACACAAGGATACCAAATCGCGGCCCGATTTTCCCCTTCAAGTGATATTTGAAGAGAAGACTAAGGAGTTGGAATCGTGAAGGGCGACCCGACATTGGAGCGTATCGCACAGGGGAACGGTCTGGCGCTGTCCGCCACCGGACCCTGGATCGCACGCTTTGCCTCCGAACTCGAGCAGATCGTCTCGGACGCCGAAAGGCTGAGAGGAAAGTCGTCGAACGTCTTCATCGACGTCTCACGGGTCTCCAAGCTCGACACCTTCGGCGCCTGGCTGATCGAGCGGCTGCGCCGCAGTCTGACCCAGGGCGGCGTCGAGGCCAAGATCGCAGGGTTGTCGGCCGATTATTCCAGCCTTGTCGATGAAGTGCGCCGCGTGAAGACGATTCCAGCCGCCGACGTCACCTCGGTGACGGTCACAGGCATTCTGGATTCCGTCGGCCGTACCATGGCCGGGATTGGTGGCACCATCCTTAGCCTCGTCGACATGTTGGGGGCGGTGCTGGCCGCAAGCGGGCGGGTTTTGATCCATCCGCGGAGCTTTCGCCTGACCTCCACAGTGCATCACATGGAGCAGGTGTGCTGGCGCGCGGTGCCGATCGTCGTCCTGATCACGTTCTTGATCGGCTGCATCATCTCCCAGCAGGGCATCTTCCACTTTCGCAGGTTCGGCGCCGATATCTTCGTGGTCGACATGCTTGGCGTCCTGGTGTTGCGCGAGATCGGCGTGCTTCTGGTAGCGATCATGGTCGCGGGTCGATCGGGAAGCGCCTACACCGCCGAGCTCGGCTCGATGAAGATGCGAGAGGAAATCGACGCGCTGCGCACCATGGGCTTCGATCCGATCGAGGTCCTGATCCTGCCTCGGATGCTGGCGCTGGTGCTGGCGCTGCCGATCCTGGCGTTTTTAGGCGCGATCGCCGCGCTTTACGGTGGCGGGCTGGTGGCCTGGCTCTATGGCGGGGTTGATCCGGAGGCGTTTTTGCTCAGGTTGCGCGACGCGATCTCGATCGATCACTTCACGGTCGGCATCATCAAGGCGCCCGTCATGGCGGCGGTGATCGGGATCGTCGCCTGTGTCGAGGGACTTGCGGTGCAGGGCAGCGCGGAATCGCTCGGACAGCACACGACGTCGTCGGTCGTGAAGGGGATCTTCTTCGTGATCGTGATGGACGGCGTGTTCGCGATCTTCTTTGCCTCGATCGGAATGTGACGATGGTTGGCCAGGTCCAAGCCCAAACCTCAACTCAAGTCCCAACTCAAGTCCCAGCCCAAATCCCGGCTCAGGACGCGATCATCCGCGTGCGCGATATCACCGTGCAGTTCGGCAAGACCAAAGTGCTCGACGGTCTCAACCTCGACGTCAAGCGTGGCGAAATCCTGGGCTTTGTCGGTCCTTCCGGCGCCGGCAAATCGGTCTTGACCCGCACCATCATTGGCCTCGTGCCGAAGGTCTCGGGGCGGATCGAAGTGTTCGGCGTCGACCTCGACGCCGCCAGTGCGTCACAGCGGCGCGTGGTGGAGCGGCGCTGGGGCATTCTGTTCCAGCAGGGCGCGCTGTTTTCCTCGCTGACGGTGCGGCAGAACATCCAGTTTCCGGTGCGCGAATATCTCGACGTCACCCAGCGCCTGCTCGACGAGATCACCATGGCCAAACTCGGCATGGTCGGATTGCGCCCCGAAGTCGCCGACCGTTTCCCGTCGGAACTCTCCGGCGGCATGATCAAGCGGGTGGCGCTGGCGCGGGCACTCGCGCTGGATCCGGAGCTGGTATTTCTGGATGAACCGACCTCGGGCCTCGATCCGATCGGCGCCGGCGACTTCGACGAACTGGTGAGAACACTCCAGCGGACTTTGGGCCTGACCGTTTTCATGGTAACCCACGATCTCGACAGCCTTTATACGGCGTGCGACCGGATTGCCGTTTTAGGGAACGGTAAGATCATTGCTGCAGGATCGATGGCCGACATGCAGGCCTCGCAGCATCCCTGGTTGAGGGCCTATTTCCACGGCAAACGTGCCCGCGCGGTCATGGGATAGTTCTTTGGGTAGTTCCTGGGATAGTTCTTTGGGGTAGTTCTCGGGATGATTCACGAACGCATTTTTAGCCGCTTCTTTTGCTTCTCTTTTTGCCTGTTGGGCTCGTTTTAGTTGGTTTCGGAGTTGGGTAATGGAAACGCGGGCGAATTACGTTCTGATCGGATCGTTCACGCTCGCCGTGATCGCCGCCGCGTTCGGATTCGTGCTGTGGTTCCAGAGCCTTCACACCACCAAATTGCGCAGCCCCTTGCGCATCATCTTCGAAGGACCGGCGGCCGGCCTGCGTAACGGCGGCAGCGTCAATTTTAACGGTATCCGAGTAGGTGAAGTCATTTCCGTGAAGCTCGACAACCCGCGTCGCGTGGTCGCACTAGCCATGGTCGAGAACAACACGCCGCTCCGCAAGGACACCATCGTCGGCCTCGAGTTTCAGGGCCTGACGGGCGTGGCGGCCATTTCGCTCAAGGGCGGTGAGGAAGCAGCACCCCCGGTGCCGCTTGGCGAGGACGCCATTCCTGTGCTGACGGCCGATCCGAACGGACTCCAGGACGTCACGGAGGCGATCCGCGGCACGCTGCAGAACATCAATCGCGTGGTCGCCGACAATCAGGAGGCGGTGAAAAACTCGCTGCATAATTTGGAGGTTTTCACTGGCGCCCTGTCGCGCAACGCCCAGAAGATCGACGATGTCATGGCCAAGGTCGATGGCGTCATGGGCAAGGCCGACAATCTGATGGTTGGGCTCAACAGGCTCGCCGGCGGCAAGGATGGCGGGGAATTGTTCCTGACCGTGCAATCGATCCGCGAACTGGCGGAAGACTTCGACAAGCGCTCCGGCGCGTTAATGACCGACGGTCGCCGCACGCTTGGCGATATCAGCCGCGCGGTGAACAATCTCGACCGCAATCCGACCCGTTTGCTGTTCGGCGCGGGCAACTCGACTTCGCCAGCCGCGGCTTCCGCCTCGACGCCCACGCCGCCTCCCGCACCGCCGCGGCGGCAGTGAGGGCGAGTAGCGGATGGGGAGTGGCGAATAGGGAGTAGAGGTCGCTCCGCTTGCGATCATGAAAAAACGGAGGCCTACGGCCTCCGTTTTTTATTCGCTTTTGACTACGCCACTAACCCGTTCGCGTGGTCGAGCAGCCGCCGGTCGTGAGGTCTACTTCGTCGGAAGCTTATCGGCCAGGATGTCGATCTTATTGATCGTCGGCGGCTTGGCCAGCAGTTCATCGGCTTTGGCCATCAGCGCCGCCGCGACCTTGCCGGTGAGATGCGCATCGCGGCCAGATTCGTCATCGAAAGTATCGAAAATCGCGAATGACGACGGACCATTCTGGATGGCAAACCAGCTCACCGTGCCGGGTTCGGCATCGACCAGCGGCAGCGCCGACTTGAGAAACTCTGCGACTTCCTTTTCTTTTCCGGGTTTGGCTTCTAGGGGAACGTAAAGGGCGACTTTTGACATAGCTCACTCCAGCAATCTGTTTGTTTGGGGCCATCGGAACCGCCGCCCTCATGGTATCGAGAGGGGCATGTCACAGACCAATCCAAGTTACGTTGAACGATGTGCAACGTTACGCGGGTGCCGCGATGTAATTGTGGTTATGCAAACAAAACGGAGGCCGTAAGGCCTCCATTTTTATTCCTACTGGCTACTCGCTATTTGCCACTTCATCCCAGCCGGCCCGCCGCATGCGCGAGCAGGGTGTAGACGAGGCCGGTTTCAGAGGTCAGGTGGCCGCGCAGCGCCTGCGGCCCGCGATCCTCGCGCGCGACCTCGTCGAGCAGGCGTTCGAATTCTGCGATGTAGCGATCGACCGTCTGCTTGAAGTTGCGGTCGCTGCGGTATTTGCGGCCGACTTCGTCGAAGGCCTTCTGACCCGCCGGCGTATAAAGCCGCTTCGAGAACGCCTTGCTCTCGCCGCGCTGATAACGGTCCCACATTTCAGCCGCGAGGTTGCGATCCATCAGCCGGCCGATGTCGAGCGACAGAGATTCCAGCGGATTGCCGCTGGTCGCGTTCGGCGCGGAACGGCCGCGCGGTGGCGCAGGCGGAGGTGCGCCGGCGCTGCCGTCGGTGCGGCTCAAGAGGTCGGACAACCATCCGTCGCGGCCCTGATCCGAGCCTGCGGGTGCCACCGGCGGCGCTTCGGTGCGCCGCGCGGCAGGCTGGCCGAGGTCGGGCGGCGGCAGGGTTGACGCGCTGCTGGCGGCACGCGGGGCCGGTCGTGACGGTTCGGCACGTCCGCCGACGGCGGCCAGCGCCGGCTCTTCCTCGCGATAGGAGGTGGTGCGGCTGGTGGTGGAGACGACGTCGAGGCCGCGGCCGTGATGGGCGACGATACGGTTGAGTTCCGCCAGCGCCTCGATCTGGTCGACGATCACCTTGCGCATTTGCGCGGTGGAATCGGCGGCCTCCTGCGGCATTTCCAGCACGCCGCGGCGCAGCTCGTTGCGGGTTGCTTCCAGCTCGCGCTGCATCTCGGCGGCCATCTGCTTCATGCTTCCGACCATGGTGGCGAACTTGTCGGCGGATTGCTTGAACATCGCATCCGCTTCCTCGGTGCTCTGCTGATAGATCTCGGCCATCGCATCCGTCGTCTGACGGCGTTCTTCCTCGGCGGCGGCGCGAACCGCTTCGAACTGCCGGCTGATCGCGGCAGATCCGGCGCCGGCGGTTTCCGCCACCACACGCGCGATATCGCGGGCACGCTCTTCGGCGGCCGCAAGCGACTCGTCGAGCAGGCCGGTGAAACGCGACAGCCGCTGATCGAGGTCGGTGGTGCGCAGGTCGATCGTGGTGACGAGCGACTCCAACATCGACTTGCGGTCGGCGAGCGAAGTGGAGGTCGAACGGTTGCTCTGTTCGACGACGGCAGCCGCCTCGACCAGGGACTTGCCGTGGATCTCGAACTGGCCGGACAGCGAGTTGAGATCTTCAAGCGCTTTCGAGGTTTTGGAGTTGAAGACGCTCAACTGGTCTTCCAGCGTCTGCGTCGCCGCGCCGTTACGCGTGGTGACATCGTTCATCGCCGTGACGAAATCGGCCACGCGGGTGACGAGCGCGCGCTCGAGCGAGTTGAGGTTGTCGTGGGCGCCAGTCAGGACTTCCTGGAGCAGGATGTTGCCCTCACGCAGCCGCTCGAACAACGCGACCGTGTCGGTGCGCAGGATCTTGCTGGTCTCCTGCATCTCGGTGACCGCAGCGATCGATACCTGGCGCGACTGGTCGATCGCGTTGCGCGACGACATCTCCAGGTCCTTCAGCGACTTGTTGATGGTCGAGGTCGCGAGTTCGCCGGCCGAGGTGATGTTGCGCGCCACCTCGGTCGAGTTGCCGAGCATGGCCTGCGAGAAGCCCTGGCCGCGGGTCTCGATCGAACGCAAGGCCTCCGCCGTGACGCGGTCGACTTCGGAGGTGAGGAGACTGGTCTTGGCGCCGATGGCCTCGACCAGTGCGCCGCGCTTGCTGTCGATGGCCTGTGACAGGCGATCGGTCTGCTGCTGCACGTAGGTGACGATTTCGTCGGTCTTGCCGGTCATCGCCGAGCCGAACGAACCGCTGGCGGCGAGAACCGAACGCTCCACGTCAGCCGAGGTCGACTTGACCTTCGAACTGGCTTCGTTGGAGGCCGCGATGATCGCCTGTTGCGCGGTCTGCGCGGTGGCGGCAATCCGGTCCGTGGTGTTGGTGGTCACCATCGACAGCGAGCGTTCGAGATCGCTCGAGATCGCCCGGATCTGGCCTGCGGCATCCGCCGAGGTCGCGGTGAGCGAGGTCTGCGCCTCGCGGGCACTGTTGAGGATGGAAGCCGCGGTGTCGGCGCCGACTGCCGTCAAGGTGCGTTCGACGTCGGCGGCAAGCGACTTGACATGATTGGCGGCGTCAGACGAGGCGCCGACGAGCGTGGTCTGGACATCGCGCGCACTGGCCAGAATCGAGGCGGCGGTGGCGCTGCCGGCGGCCGACAGCGAGCGCTCGAGATCGGAGGCTAGCGATTTGACCTGGCTGGTTGCATCCGCGGATGCCGTGACGAGCGTGGTCTGGGCCTCGCGGGCGCCGGCGACGACGGCGCTCGCCGTCGAAGAACCTGCGGCGGACAACGAGCGTTCAATATCGGCTGCGAGCGTCTTGATCTCGTTGGCGGCATCGGACGATGCGGACACCAACGTGGCCTGGGCGTCGCGGGCCGAGACCACGATCGAATTGGCGGCGCTGCTGCCGACGGCGTTCAACGCGCGTTCGACCTCCGCCGAAGTCATCTTCAGTTGAGCGCCGACATCCGAGGAGACGCCGAGCAGGGCTTCCTGCGCCGCGCGGGCGCCGGTCTGGATGGTCTCGCTGGTGTTGACGACAAGGTTGGAGAGCGAGCGTTCGGCGTCCTCGACATGGGACTTGATGCCGGCCGACAATTGTTCGGCGCGCTCCACCAGGCCATCGCTGGCCTGCCGTCCGCTGCTTTCGATGCGGCCGGCCACGGCTTCGATGCGGGAATCCAAGAGTTCCTCGAACTGCGCCACCCGCGCGTCGATGTCGGTGGCGACAGAGCCGATGCGGGTCTCGATGCCCTGATGAATTTCCTGGAACCGCGCCGTGATGGTTTCGGTCAACTGGGTGCTTCGGCCATCGATGGTCGCGGTAGCGGTGGTAATGCGTTGATCGACAGCAGCAACTGCCTGCGCCGCGCCATCAGTGAGGGAGGCGGTGAGCGTGCCGAGCCGGCCGTCGATGGTCTCGGTGACCGACTGGGCGCGGGTATCGAAGGTCTGCTCGAGCGATTTGAGACGGCTGTCGATCGCTTCGTCGAACGACTTGATCTTGCTGTCGAGCGAGGTGTCGAGATGGGTGACACGGGTGCCGAGCGTGGTTTCGAACTGCAACAGGCGCTGATCGAGAGAAGCGGTGATCTCGCCGCCGTTCGAGGTGAGGCGGGTGTCGAAGTTGTCGACATAGCCCTTCAGCGTATCGGCGATGTCGCTGGTGCGCTGGCCCATCCGTTCGACGATCTCGCCGCCGAAGGTTTTCACGGTGCGGTCGAATTCGGAGATGTGGCGGGTAATCAGCGCGCCGAGCGTGCCGCTGTCACGCGCGAATTTTTCCGCCAGTTCGCCGCCCTGGTTCTTCACCAGTTCGTCGAAGGCGCTCAATTGTATGGAAAGCGCATCATGCGCGGTTTCGGTCTGGCCGACGACCTTGGCCACCAGCGAGTTGACGGTGACATCGAGCGCATCGCTTGCTTTCTCGCCCGAGGTGAGAATTTTCGAGGCGAGACGGTTGCCGGATTCGTCGATCTTGTTGACGAGATCGCCGGAGCGCAGCTCGAGCTCCAGAAGCAGGGAGTCGCTGGAGTTCTTCAGGGAATCGTGGACCTGTTCGGTGCGGTCCGAAATGCCGTCCACGATGGTGGAGGAGCGCTGCTCGAAGTCGGCGGTGACGCGGTCGAGACGCTCGTTGAGCATGTCGTGAACGCGGTCGGCGAGTTCGACGAACTCGTCGTGGACGTGGCCGGTCTTGAAATTCAGGCTGGTGGTGAGCCGTTCGGAGGCGTCGAGCACCGCGCGCGTGGTCTCGGCGCTGGCTTCCTCGAGCCGGTCGAGCAGGTCGCCGCCACGCTCGCCGAGCGCCAGGATCATGTTGTCGCCGGCATTGGCGAGCGCGCTCGTGATGTGCGCGCCGCGTTCTTCCAGTGCACCCGTGATGCTCTTGGCGACCTCGTCGACCCGGGAGGCAATCGCATCCGAGATCAGCGCGATGTCGTGACGCAAGTCGATCTGCACGCCGGAAATGGCGCTGCGCACCTGTTCGGCCTGGCCGACCAGGTTGTCGCGCTGATGGGCGATATCCTGGAGAAGGGAGCGAATCCGCACCTCGTTGTCGCTATAGGCGCGCTCGAGCGCGGAGACCTCGTTGGCAACCAGCGTTTCGAGTTCGCCGGCGCGCGCGATCGCGCGCTCGATGCCGTCGCCCATCGCCGCCACTTCGCGGCGGATCGCTTGGCCAACCGTCACCATCGAGTCGCTGGTTGCGCCTTCGGGCTCGGAGAAACGCATCGCTACTTGCGCCATCGATTGCGCAATCGCCTGCAATTCGCGGCCGCGCGACGACAGGTTCGCCATGAAGAAGAACATCAGAGCCGGTGCGGCCAACAACGCAATCAATCCGGCCAGCGCCAGCACGCCGCCGGCGCCCTGTCCGACCGCTGCCATTATCGAAGACCAAAAACCGACGACGAGGAGGAAGCCGGCAATAATCCACACAAGGCTGGCAAGGGCGGCGTAGGTGAGGGCACCGTGGCCGGCGCGGCCTCGCTGGATCGCCTGCAAGGCCTGACCGATGGCTTCGCGGTCGTCGTTGGCGGCGCGGCGGGTGACGCGCGGTTCTTCGATCGCGTTGAAAGCGTTCCGATCGTTATTCGGCCTCGGATCGAACGAGGACTCGTCAAATGAAGGCGCGCCGGTCATGACGTCGGGCGCCGCGTCCGAGCGGGCCGAACCCCTGACGTCGTCAGCCGAGCCATCGGAAATGTTCAGGGCTTCCTGAATCGCGGAGAGAGCAACTTCTGTCGGGTCTTTGACCTTTTTGGGGGTGTTTGCCATGTTCAGTCCGAGCCCTCGTGTTACTTCGTACGCAATGCCTGGCAATGGTCCTGCGAAGCCCCCCGCAAGTCCAAACCGTCATCATCAAAAATGCTGCGCGCCGCCGCCTTGGAGAGGTCGGCTTGTCCCGCTCAAGTCCGGCGAACATCCTATTGGGTAGGCGTCACGAATGAAATGGTAGGATTAATACAATCTTAATCATCGTTAACAGCGTCGCGCTGTAAGGCCTTACAAAGCTTTGAAATTCCGTAGGTCAGGGCTAATTGCGGCGACACTTCGCTGAAAACAAGGCGAAGGTGCGGCCCGAAGATACCGCTGTCCACAGCGTGGAACGATCCATTAACCAATTCCATGATTGGCTCGCCCCGAAGCCTTAACCGACGAGCGGTAAGGCGACGAACGATTCGGACTCTCAAAGCCATGTCGCTTCACCTGGACCGGATTGAATGGATGCCATCGCCCCCGCTTGCTCCCGATGACGGCCCGATCGATATCGCCCATCTGCGGCGGATGACGCTCGGCGATGCCGCGTTGGAGCGTGAAGTGCTGGGCATGTTCTCCGCGCAGGCACAGTGTCTGGTCAAGTCGCTCGCCACGCTGCCGGCCGATGCTGCCGTGCTCGCACATACGCTGAAAGGCTCGGCGCGTGCGGTCGGCGCTTTCGCGGTGGGTGACGCCGCAGCCCATCTCGAAACACTGATCAAAAGCGGAAGCGATC
>Ga0210387_10001036_pt1 | contig 20719 bp, 15 predicted proteins | sample IncBWC7OmetaG_FD_160108 | JGI IMG/M metagenome (GOLD analysis project Ga0210387, IMG submission 160108) | Forest soil microbial communities from Barre Woods Harvard Forest LTER site, Petersham, Massachusetts, United States - Inc-BW-C-7-O ...
GAAGTCGATGCAGCGCATTACGAAGTTGATCATAAAGCGCAATCAGGAGGTTGATGCCCAACGATTGGGGGCGCAGGACGTGGAACGATTGGAATCGATGTTCGCGGCTGTGAATTCCGGCGACAGCCGCGCGCGGCCTTCCAAATATTGGATAGAGCTGAATCGGATGAATCTGGCTCAGCTACAACAGCACGGCTATGAAAATTTCAAGCGCACCATCGCCCTCAACTACTTCACGTTTGTGCGGATTTTGCCCTGGGATTCACAAATCATCTTTCTCCTTCGTCACTTACCGCTTCCAGTGAGTTTTGGCTGCTTGCGGCGCGCCTTCTCTGCGCCCAAGCATGATTATTTTTCGGCGTTCAATTGGATACAGTCCCTGCTCTATAATTTCTTGACGCTCGCATCGTGGGAATACTCGAGAAAGGCGGTTCGCGACCCAAGTCTCCTGGCGCTGCGCGAACCCGCGGAAGGCAATCCGGCTCTCATTACAGATCGATCTGGCGCGTTGATTTCTCAGGACCTGGCAAATTCCGTCATCGAAGTCTCCGCGATGAACCTCTCCTTACGTCCCGGTTCGGTCGTGCTCGAATTGGGCGCGGGATATGGCCGCGACGCCTATGCGATTTTGGCCACAAATCCCGGAATAAAATATGTCATTGTCGATATTGCACCGGCGCTTTGGGTTGCTGAGACATATCTTCGCCGTGAGTTTCCAGATCTTCGCGTCTTTTGCTACAGGGAATTTGAGCACTTTGCCGAAGTCGAAAAGGACTTCCTGAAGTGCGATATCGCTTTTTTTCTTTCGACGCAAATCAGCCGGCTCCCGAATGGGCTCGCTGACCTGGTCATCAACGTTTCCTCGCTGCACGAGATGCGGCTTGAACAGATTGGTTTTTACCTTTCGCAATTCGACAGACTATTGAAGGAAGGGGGATCCTTCTACTCCAAGCAATGGAAACGCGGCGCCGTGCCGTTTGAAGACGTAGTCATTCATCAGCGGGATTATCCAATTCCAAAAAATTGGACCTGCGATTTGTCTCGTGAAGCCCCAATTCAGTCCAAATTTTTCGAAGAGCGTTACAAAAAATTGCGGAAACCGGCGGGTGACGAGATCGCCGAAATATGAGGCAGCTCTAAGGCCGCAATATCTGTGGAGTCTAAGTACCAGTGAAGGCCTTATCGCCGCGATCGTCTTCGTCCAAAGCTAATTTCGCTCAGTTTCACGCAATAATACGTTCCGACGCGAAGCAGCACCCGAAGCTTGCGAATTGGCGAAAAGCGCGAGCGCAGTAGGACGCTCACCTGGTCAAATATCAATCGAGATATGTGCCGCGTCTGCATGACGCTTCTCGCATATATCGATTTTCCAGCAAGAGAATTCATTTCAGAATGATAGAGGGAGGTACTAACTCGTCTATAATCCCGCAATATCGTAGGCAACGAAGTTATTTCACCCATCGTGGCGAGCCTCGCGAGAACCGGCAACTCGATTTGCGACATGTATCTCGGCTCTTTGACTCGACTGAGAACCGTTCTGCAGGCATCAGCCCTAATCATCCCGTAAAAAGCATAGAAAACGTTCGAAAATATTGGATAGTGAAAGAATTGGCTGCACCGCTGCGCCCACGGAATATCTTCTCTAATGGTCTGGAGAATCTCCATATCAACTTGATTGCCTGACTCATCGACTATTCGAAAGTCGCCACTGACCATTACTGCTCGGGGATTCCGATCCAAGTAGGCGACGCACTCTTCTAGGAACAGCCTATGCAGAGCGTCGTCGTGAGCCAGCCATACCAGCAGTCTACCGGTTGCTCGTTCCGTCACGAATTTCAGGTTCCAGAAAGGGCCTTGGTTCTTTTCTTGTTGAACAAACTTGATGCGCTCGTCATTTGCGGCATACTCGCCGCAAATCGCGGCCGTGCCGTCTTCCGAAGCATTATCGGAGATCAAGAGTTCGTAATCGGTAAAAGTCTGCGCCAACACTGATTCGATTGCCTGACGGATGAACCGAGCTCCGTTAAATACTGGAATTCCGACTGTGACGGCCGGCCGCGAGCCTCCGATATTCACTGTGCGTCTCTGATACCGGAGCGCACGTGCTTGACGGCAGCGAGCATATGCGCTCCGAGAGGGGCACGTATCAGCGGACTGACCAGCGTGGCCGCGATGACGACGCAAGCGGAGGTGAACAGCAAGACAACGAGTTCGATCATCGTGCCCGCCCGATTCGGCATGCAATAGCGGCAAGCCAAAGCGGCGGCAGCGGCGGCCGATGCCGGCGCAATAACGTCCCGCCCGTACCAGCGCCATTTTTCCGACGGCAGCACTCGCAAGTGCATGAAGTGAATTCCAAATAGCAGGTATCCCGCGTTCAGAGCGACCCAGACCCATGCCGCGCCAATTCCGCCATATTTCGGAACAACCAAGAACAACATGGGCACCAACAGAGCAACCGCAACGAAGTTCATCTTGATCGTCAGTTTGGTCCAGCCGTAGGCCAATTGCATCTGATAAGGAACCCCTATAAACCCGCCGAGCAGCGTGCCGAACGCCAAAACTCTTAGTATCGGCGCGGCATCTTGGGTCAACGTGGGATTGCCGGTCCATGCACTCAAGACTGTATCGGCAAATATGATCAAGACGATGGCCGCGCTGCCCATCACAACCGCGGACAACTGCGCAGCCTGGTGATATGCAAGACGCAGCGCCGCCACGTCACCCCGCGCTATGAGCTGTGCAAAAGACGGATAGAATGCCGCACCGATCGGAGTCGACAGCATGTATAAAGCGCTGCTAAGAACACCGGCGACAGCGTAAATGGCAAATACCTTTAACGGCAATAATCGTGAGAGCAGAATCTTGTCGGATTGAGTTAGAAGAAGCGAAAATAGTGTAATCGTCATCACTCCCCCGGCAAAACGCTAAATACCCGTCACTGAATTCCAGGAAAACCGGGCCGGCCGCGGGCACGTCGGAAGTTCTCGATACACGACAGACGCCAATATCGGAATACTGATTATCGAGATCAGGACCTGCCAAATGAAGAACGCCTCCACGGTGTGTGAGACCCAAGCCAGTACGGCAATGGCACCGAGCGCGCGCGCGGTGACCAGACTGCTGCTCAACACGCTTTGCAGGACTTGACGCTGCAGACCTGCGATGCTTCCCGAATATATGTTCTCCACAAAACGCAAGGCGCAGAGCACACCCATTCCGACGAGCGCATGCCTTACAGCGCTTAGCGGGAGAGTCTGTACGTTCAACCATTTGGAAGCCACCCAGCTTGCCGACCACCAAGCACCCAGGGAAATGATCGCTGCCATCGCAGCGGCGGCTATCGCGACGCTACGAAGTAAGTCTCGAACGGATTGTGCGTCGAGCGCACCGGCCGTGAATCTAGCCATTTCGCGTCCCAACGTGGGCTTCATACCCATATCGAGCAAGGCCAGACTGCTTTGCAGGATGGTAAATATAGCGATGAGTCCGAATGCCTCGATGCCAAGGTACTTTATGAATACCGGAACGAACACAAAGCCCATGACGGCCATGTATGCCTGGCTGAAGTAGTTTGCGACGACGTTTGCTTTAACGCTCACCCATGCGCTCCCAACGTACGTACGGCGCGGCCGATGGTGATTGGCGAAGCTCGACGAGCGACCGAAGCGATTTCAGATGCGTACGTATTCTGAGGAGGGCTTATCTGCTAGGTCTGCAGTTCAAAGCAACCCCAGTCCCCCTGAGCGTTGCGATTCAACTCTTTGGCGCGCGCCCGGTACCGCCGTGCAAGCCACAAAATCTGCAGTCGGCGCAGAACACCGCCCTTGCGTTGATCTACCAGCGCAATATTTTTTGCGTACTGTTCGCTGCCGACAAACTGGCTTGCGTTGCCTTCGTAGGTCAGTTCCGCAACATGTAGGCCGCATTGCTCAGCCAACAGACGCAAGCTCGTCGGAGAATGCAAGAAAAAGTGTCGGGGCGCATCAAGATGTATCCAGTTCACGCCGTAATGTTTCCAAGCAAACGAGTCGGCGATGGGAACGCGGATCAAGACGCGGCCTGCGGGGCGAAGCAAGCGGCGTATCTCCTTGAGTGCGCCGGCCTGGTCGGCGATGTGTTCGAAGGAATGATGGAGCATTACCATATCGAACTCCCCGGTCATCTCTTTAAGCGACCGTTTCAGAATCACGACACCGTCGCCGCCCCGCACATCGCTCTTGATGTAGGGGTCAATTCCGGACACATTCCGGTAGCCGAATCGCTTCATCTCGCGAATAAGCCAACCGGCGCCGCATCCGACGTCAAGCACGCGGGCATCGAGCGGGATGCGTGCCCGCCGAATTGCCGTCATTGTCACATGCGGCCCGAGCAAGAGGTCAACTAGCCAGCCCGTTAGGCTGAACTTTCCGTGGGCGTAAGCGGCCCAACGGTCTTCAATCACCGCCTCCAGTCCGTCTGCAGGGGCGAAGGAATAGTAGTTCTCCGGGTAATACTTCGACATGTCTTGGGGAATGTCGATGAGGTGCACGCAGCGGCATTTTCCACATTCAAGATAGCGAAACTCATCGCGCAGCCCGAGCATCATTTCTCGCGCGACGTGGGTCCGATTATCGTGTCGATTGCCGCAAATCGCGCACGCCAGTACTTCCGATAGCGGCAGGGTATTTAACATGGGGGTTTCAAGCAATTGAAAATAATCTCACCAATGGTCGCTCGATTTTACAGCAGTGTAGCAAACTCGATCTTCGGTTACGGTAAGGTCGCGGGCCCCATCATTGACGCCGGTCAGTCCCTCGTCGCAAACGCTTCATTGGGTGACTCTCGTCTCGTTGCAAGTTGTGGCGAACCAGCGGCCATGCGGGCAGCGTCCATAGCGCAGCTCGCTTAGGGACTGCAGGGTCTTGACCAGCACCATGATCGCGGATCGGACGACACCGTGCGTCGGCACTAGATGAGCGTAGATCTCGCACGTTCCCAGCCAGACCGCCCGCAGCCCGGCGTTGGCAGCGCCGCCCGCACGCATGAAGGCGACATCCGTCCGAAGCAGGTGGGTCGTGAGGTTGATACTCCGCTCGAGGTCGTAGAACAGGTTTATGTCGGAGCCGAGCTTCAGACGCGCGTCGAAACCACCGGCATGCTCCAGCACCCGGCGCTTCGCGAACAGACCCTGTTGGATCGGAAACAAACCTGTACCGTGCACGCGCGCCAGCAGTCGCGGTGCGCGCCGGTGCCGCCACAGTCCGCGGCCGCCGACGACGCCCATCGACACGTCGCCTGCGATCAAATCCGGATTTCCGTCGGCGCCCGGGCGCGCGGTGACCATCGCTTTCGCCAGGGTGTCGGGCGCGACCAGGAAGTCGTCGGCGTTCAGGAAGAGCACGTATTCGCCCTTCGCAGCGCGTAGCCCCTTGTTCATCGCATCGAAAATACCGTGATCGCGTTCGTAGATGCGCTTGATGTGGCCGGTCCGCAGCGCCCATGCGTCGACCACGTCCCGCGTTCGATCCGTCGAGCCACCGTCGACACAGATGTGTTCGATGTCGAAACTGCGTCGTTGCAGCGAGACGGAAACGAGCGTGTCCTCGATCGTGGCTTCGGCGTTGAGCGAGACCGTAATGATGGAAATGAGCGGATTCAAATGGTTCTACTTTTGGAAAACAGAAAATCGGCCTGAATGGGCCGCATAGAGGCGCCACACGACAGATTTGCGACGCACACCAGGCTGAATCCTCGACTGAACAGGAATTCGATCACTTGCGTCGCAAGCGCCTGACCTACATAGAGCTCAATAAAGGATGCTTCTACATAGACATACCGGAACCGTTCAAGAAGTAGCCCGCAGCCCTGCAGTGCCGACAGCTCGAAACCTTGCACGTCGAGCTTTAGGAGAGCTGTGTCCCGGATCAAGTGCGCTTCGATGCACGTTTCCAGCGTCGTGATCTCCACGACTTCCCTGGATGCCTCCTCGGTCAGCGGGAAATTGTCGTGTTGTGCCTGAGCGAACGGCAACAGCGATGAGGACACGTCCCACCGGGACACGTACATGGTGGCGGATCCGGATTGCACTCCAATGGCTTTGTTGAACAGCCGCGCCCGTGTGTCAGCGCCAAAATTGCGCGTCCAAGCGCGGGCCGGCTTGCGCAGTGGCTCGAACGAGAATATCTGTGCATGCGGATACAGGCGGCGAATGCAAAGCGCGAACTGGCCGCGGTTGGCACCGATATCCACGACGGTGTTGAGTTGTAGTTCGGCCAGGATACGGTCGTGTTCCGTCGATGCAACTACGCGTGCGCGCAAGAGTGCACTCCGGTATTCGGGTATCCACAGCACGCGCAGCAGTTTTGTAAGGATGTTCACCGGCTGGTTTCCTGATCGCGGCCTCAGTCCGCCGTGCCTAGTCTATGCTAACTCCTTGCCCCGGTTCTTAGGATGGCACGACCGTTCGATGGGTCACGCGCGCACCTGGCCGACAGATCGAACATAATGATCAACCGTTGAAACGGACGCCCTGGTGACAGGAGTTGAGAGATCGTGCTGAGCAGTTCCCCCATAGTGCGGTCCGCCGGTCCGCGCACCTTGTTCTTGATCGGCGCAACAGTGACTGCCGCGATTCTGTTCTGGACGCATCAATTGCGCCTCAGCGGAGATCTGCACGGCCTGGCAACCATCTTCTTTGTGCTCTTCGCCTACAACGACTACCCCGGCTCGGTGTGCGCGCTGCTCATTCTCGTGGGTGCGCTCGTCGGATCCAGGTACCTTCCGGCGCGACGGATCGTACAATGGGCGGGTGATCAACCTCTTGTCATCGCAATCGCCACCGCACTGCTGCTTGCGCTCGGCACCCTTGTTATCTACCACAATCATCCGCTCGCCATGGATGAGTATGCAGCGTACTTCCAGAGCCGCGTTTTCGCGGCGGGCCAGCTGCACGGCAGATTTCCAGCCGCGCAGTTGGACTGGCTCATTCCGCGTGGATTCCAGAACTACTTCCTGAATGTGTCACGCGCCACAGGCAGCGTGGCGGAGGCGTACTGGCCGGGCTTTGCCCTTCTGCTCACACCTTTCATGTGGGCGGGCGTCCCGTGGCTGTGCAATCCTGTTCTATCCGCGTTGACGCTTCTCGTCATTCATCGGCTTGCGCTCGAGCTGTTCGACAATCGCGAGGCGGCCGGTTTTGCGTTGCTACTGACGATCGCCTCGCCCGTCGTCTTCGCCAACGGCATCTCCTATTACTCTATGCCGGCGCACTTGCTAGCGAACTCGGTGTTCGCCCTGCTGCTGGTCCGTCCGACTCCGCGCGGCACCGCCGCAGCTGGTGCTGTGGGTTCGCTCGCGCTCGTACTGCATAACCCGGTGCCGCACATGCTCTTCGCAGCGCCCTGGCTGGTCTGGCTCGCCACTCGCCAGGGCGGCCTACGGTTGTTTGCCGCGCTCATTGCGGGCTATCTGCCTCTGGTTGTACTGCTGGGACTTGGTTGGTTTCTGTTTTCCGGGGACCTGTTGCGCGAGGGGCTGGTATCCGTCACCGCAGCGGCCGCGCCTGCTCATCGCCTGCAGCACATGATCGAAATCTTCTCACTGCCCGATGCGACGGTCGTGCTTGCACGCCTCATTGGGATCGCCAAGACATGGGTGTGGGCCGTCCCAGGACTGATGATTCTCGCCGCCGTCGGTGCCGTGCGCTGGCGCCAGGACGCGTTGTGCCGGTTATTCACCGCTTCGGCACTCCTGACACTGTTTGGATATTTCCTCGTGCCGGTGGACCAGGGGCACGGCTGGGGTTACCGGTACTTCCACTCTGCCTGGATGGCCTTGCCGCTGCTGGCGACAGGGGCTCTGTTCCGTCCCGCGCGAATCCGCAGTGAAGCCAGCTCTCACTCACTGTTATTCGAGGACGGGGTGACCAAAAGCTTCGTTGCAACGTGCATGCTCCTTACCCTGGTATTCGGAGTAGGCTTCCGCGCGTGGCAACTGGAGGACTTCATGGTCCGCGACATAAGCCAGGTGCCGCAATATACGGGGACCGAAAGGCGTATCGTCATTCTGGAGGGCAGGCACTCCTTTTACGGGGGTGACCTGGTGCAGAATGATCCCTGGCTCCGACTAAACGAGGTCCGGATGTACAGCCACGGCGCGGCCGCAGACGAGCGGATGATGGCGCAGAACTACCCGGAGCTTCACATGGTGTATGCGGACCGTTACGGTACAGTGTGGTCGCGGGCATCATCCACGCCGAAGATGTAAAATATCGAAACACAAACATGAAGAGTAATACGTGAGCCTCGCCCCGAAAATGGACCCTGCCGCCAATTCACTGGTGGAACCACGGCGCAAAATCGCGGTGATAATTCCATGCTTCAACGAAGCGCATTCCATTGCGGAAGTCGTTCATGGTTTCAAGTCCGTGCTGCCGAGCGCCAGGATATATGTGTTCGACAATAATTCGACCGATGAAACGGTCGCAATTGCCAGCGCTGCCGGAGCCCTGATACGGCGAGAAGCGCTGCAGGGGAAGGGCAACGTTGTAAGACGCATGTTTGCCGACGTGGACGCGGACGCGTATGTCATGGCGGACGGCGACGCGACATACGACCCTAGCTACGCTGCCCAGATGGTAAATCGGCTGTTCGAAGAGCGCCTTGATATGGTTGTCGGGACTCGAGTCGCTTCGCACGTTGCTGCCTACCGGCTAGGTCACCAATTCGGCAATCGCTTGCTGACATTCGCTGTCGCGAATCTGTTTGGCAAGCGATTCTCTGACATGCTTTCGGGATACCGGGTCTTTTCGCGCCGCTTCGTGAAGTCCTTCCCCGCCATGTCGAGCGGCTTTGAGATTGAGACCGAGCTCACCATTCACGCATTGGAGCTGCAGCTGCCGGTCGCCGAGGTTGCCACGCCCTACCGGATTCGGGTAACCGGATCTACCAGCAAGCTTCGCACGTTTGTAGACGGCTTGAAAATAGTTCGCTTGATTGTGGTTCTCTACAAAAACGAACGCCCGATTCGATTCTTTTCCGCAATAGGGGGCGCTCTCGTGGCGGTTGCGCTCGCTCTCGGCATTCCATTGATTATAACTTTCATCAAGACCGGCCTCGTGCCGCGCCAGCCAACCGCCATTTTGGCGACGGGCTTGGTTCTTCTGTCCGCCCTCAGCTTCATCGCAGGAATGATCCTTGACACCGTGACGAGGGGGCGCCTGGAGATGCGCCGTCTCGCCTATCTGGCTGTGCCGCAACCCGACTCCTGAGCAGCCTCGACCTCCAATGCACTCGTCGAATCTCGGATTTCACGCGAAATTCGCCACCCTCTCTCATGTTCTGATGCTGGTGACGATTTGGTTGGTTCTACATGGCTATCACGGCCTCACCGGCGACGGGCAGATCTATGCGTTCCAGGCGTTCGCGAGGCTTCATCCACAGCTCACCGCCGATCTGTATCTACAGAACACTTCGCAGGATCAATTCACATTGTTTTCGCCTCCCTTTGCGTGGTGCATTGGTTTACTGGGGTTGGAGAATGCGGCTCGACTGCTCACCCTAGTTTTTTCCGTTTGGTTCCTGGCGGCATCTTGGAGTTTTTCTGCCGCCGTCGCTGGCCGCGGCGCCGCCTGGCTGGCGGTGGCGTTTCTATTGATCGTCGCCGGAGCCTATGGCGGTGCCGGCGTGTTCCGGATTTTGGATCCATCGTTGACGGCACGCTTGCCCGCCGAAGCATTGATCGTCACCGCGCTGGGCTGTCACGTCCGCGGGATGAAGCGGCTGGGATTAGGTCTGGCGTTGGGAGCACTGTTCATCCACCCGCTGGTGGCGTTGCCTGGATTGCTCTTGCTGGTTTGCCTATGGCTGCCGGTCCGAGTGGGTGTCATTGGCGCAACCGGGGGCGTATTCGCGACGCTCGCCATTGCGGTCGTTGCCATCAACCTATCGGCGGCATCGCTCGTGTTGACCGTCATGGACGCACCTTGGTTGGACGTGGTGCGGGAGCGTTCGCAATTTCTGTTCTTGCAACTGTGGTCGATTCACGATTGGGACATCAACGCGCAGCCGTTCATGTCCTTGGCGTTCACTGCAATCGCGGTCAAGGACGATCGGGCACGCAAACTCTGCGCGGCGGCAGCGCTCGTGGGCGCCGCCGGTCTGGCAGTAGCCTTCATCGGCGGTTCCGTCGGCCCGGTCGCGCTATTAGTGCAGGGTCAAGGCTGGCGGTGGGTCTGGATCACCGTCTTCATCGGCGCGGCGCTGGTTCCCTTCACGACATTGGAGGCGTGGCGCGACCATAGGTGCGGCGCCATTTGCGCACTATTGCTGGTGTCGAGTTGGACATTGCCCGGGGTCGGCACAGCCTGTGCGACGCTAGCATTTATTGTTTGGTCGATTCGGGCATATATCGCCGGTCGCTCGGCCGTCTTTTTTCGATGGATATCCGCCGTACTCGGCGCCGGCATCGCGGTGTGGATTTTGACGAAATTCGGCGCCATTGTGTCGCCCGCGACATCTGCATCGGGACGCGCGTCCCTCGGTGCCGTGGTGCAAGCGCAAGACATGTTCGCGTTGAGAATTCCGGCCGTGCTGCTTGGCGCGCTGGTCTGGTGGGGAACGAGCACCCGGCGGACGAGAGGCGTGCCCATGCTCCTCTCCGCGATGCTCATTGCCTTGTCGGCATACGCTTTTCCCGCCGCATTCCAGCAACCCCGCACGCTGGCCGCCGCCGCGGACCTCCGTGAATTCAACGACTGGGCAAATGCCATTCCGCCTAGCAGCACTGTTCTTGTGACGCCGCCGCGCGATGTGGGCGCGTTCGTTTGGTTCACGCTGGGCCGGCCCAATTACCTGGCTTTGGATCAATCGAGCGGCGCGGTCTTTTCACGTGCCACCGCCCTTGAGGTGCGACGCCGCTCGGAAGTGCTGCTGCCACTCATGGATCCCGACTGGAAGATACTGACCAGTCTGCGCGCCGAATCCGGCAGTGGGCACAAGAACAAGGCTGCTACACGTCCGCTGACACATGAGAGCTTGATCCAAGTCTGCGAGGATCCCCAGCTTGGATTCGTGATCTCGCTGGAAAAGGTGGGTTTCGATCACCTGCGTCACGATCACGAAGGAGCTTGGAAGGATTGGAATCTCTACGACTGCCGAACAGTCAGATCGGCCCTGTCGGCAACCTGAATACACCTCCATGCCCGCCAGCGAGAACCAGACAATTGCAGTGATAGCCGGCGCAGGGCCCGCCGGCCTGACGGCTGCCCTCGAACTCCTTAGGCGGACAGATATCACGCCCATCGTAATCGAGGCCGATGGCCAAGTGGGCGGCCTTTCCAAGACGATCAACTACCGCGGCAATCGAATGGATCTCGGCGGTCACCGTTTTTTTTCCAAATCCGATTGGGTGATGCGATGGTGGCAGGAGATCCTACCGGTGGCCGATGGAGAGACTCAGCCGACAGGCGCCCTACGCATCCACTACCAAGGCCAATCGCACGAGCTGACGCCCGAGGGGATAGCGCCCGCCTCGTCCGACGCCGTCATGCTGGTTCGCAAACGACTGTCGCGAATTTTTTATCGGCGACGGTTTTTCGACTATCCACTGACACTAAACGCGCGCACGGTCAGGAGTCTAGGGATTGTCGAAGCTGCCAGAATTGGATTGAGCTACGGTCGAGCGCAACTCAATTCCCGATCACCCGAGAAAAGCCTGGAAGATTTTCTCATCAACCGATTCGGCACACGTCTATACCGCACTTTTTTCAAGGACTACACCGAAAAGGTTTGGGGCGTCTCATGCACTGATATTTCCGCGGAATGGGGCGCGCAGCGCATCAAAGGCCTGTCGGTGGCGAAAGCCATTGCGCATGCGCTGACGAGCCCGTTTCGCAACTCATCCGACGCTGCTCAAAAGGGGACGGAAACCAGCCTGATCGAGCGATTCCTGTACCCCAAATTCGGACCCGGTCAGATGTGGGAGGCAGTGGCCCGGCGTGTGGCCACACTGGGAGGATCGGTTCACTTGCGGCAACGTGTGGTCGCCTTGGAGCATGTAGCCGGAAAGATTGTCAGTGTCGATGTGTTCGACGCGGCTACCGGCGAAGTGCGTCGCATGGCTTGCGACCACTTTCTCTCGACGGTGCCCGTCAAAGATTTAGTCGCGATGTTGAGACCAGAGGACTCACGCATTGCGCAAATTGCCGCCGATCTTCCCTACCGAAGCTTCATGACCGCGGGCCTGCTTCTGCAAAGTATGCGAGACCGCCCGACTCCGTCCGACAATTGGGTCTACATCCAGGAGCCTGATGTGCGCATCGGGCGACTGCAAATTTTCAATAACTGGAGTCCTGCGCTGGTTGCCGACCCAAGTACCGTCTGGCTGGGTCTGGAATATTTCTGCGACCAAGGCGACGATTTGTGGGCCATGGAGGACGAAGAATTTCTGAACTTCGCCGGCGGCGAACTCGAGAAGATCGGCCTTATTGACCGCAAAGATGTGATCGGCGGCACTGTCGTACGGGTCCCCGGCGCATATCCTGCATACTTTGGCGCCTACCGCCAGTTTGGCGACTTGCGCAATTATCTGGATCGATTTTCCAACCTTTACCCGATCGGCAGAAATGGAATGCATCGGTACAACAATCAGGACCATTCCATGCTGGCCGCCAACGCCGCGGTAAACGCGATCGCCAAATGGGCACCGAAGGAAGCGATCTGGAACGTCAACGCTGAAGAGTCCTACCACGAAGAAACCGTGGCAAGCGATGCCGTTGGCCATGCCTCCGTACCTTCGTGATGTCCTCTGAAGCCGTGCATCGCGCTTCTCCAGCTCTTGGCCAAGTAGCGCCGTATCGATGGTACGTCTTCGCCGCGTGCACGGCTTTGGCGGTTGCCTTGAACTATATCTTCGGCAAGGAAATGGCATCGGACCTGCTGCAGTACCACTTCTATTCGGGATTCAGCGCGCTCAACGATCGGTTTGAGCAAGACTATTTTGCGGCGGGACTTCAATCATATTTCAACCCGTACGCCTATGTCCCATTCTATGTCCTGGTGAAATCGGGTCTGCCGGCACTGGCGGTAGCCAGTGTATTGGCGGTGATTCACAGCGTGGTCCTGTGGCTCACTTACGATCTCGCGTGCAGAGTTTGTCCGTTGGAGGACCGTAAAGAGCGCTTTCTCTTCGGCTTGTGCGCCACAGTGCTGGCGTTCATGAACCCCATTTTGCTGCAGCAGATCGGCGCGAGTTTTGCGGACATCACCACCACGGGCTTGGTACTCGGAGGATGGCTCCTTTTGGTTCAAGCCGTACGATACCCGCGCACGACGCCCGTCGTTTTGGGCGCGATCCTGCTCGGGATTGCGACCGCCCTGAAGCCGACCAACAGCATCCACGCATTCGGTGGATTTTTCTTGGTGACCTTTGTGCCGCTGCCGTTTCTGGGACGACTTCGTAATCTGTTCTACTTCGGCGCGTCGCTCGGCGCGAGTTTCGCGGTCACCGCCGCGCCGTGGTCCTATCGGCTGGCAAGAACGTTCGGAAACCCGATGTTTCCGTTGCTGAACAATGTATTTAAGTCTCCCTACATTACAACTGCGACGTCAAAAGCCTACCGCTTCATACCCGATTCGTTGACCGATGCCCTGCTGCGTCCATTCGCAATGTCAGGCACTGGGGACATGATTCACGAGGAAATGTCGTCTCCGGACATTCGTTACGCCCTGTTGCTCTTGGTGTTTCTGGTTTTTGTGGTTGCCCGGATCTGGCAGTCTGTCAGACGCGCATCAATTCCTGCCCCGGCTCCGTCCTCCGAATCGGCAACCCGCGCGCTAATCGCGCTTGGCTGCGGTTTTACCGCCGAATGGATCGTATGGCTGAACGGTTCAGGTAACAGCCGATATTTCATCCCGATGGCATGCATCGCCGCCGTACTTGCGGTCGCTCTATTGTTTCGACTGCTGGCCAATCATACCCTCGGCCGCAATGGCATATTGCTCGCCCTGTTTGTCGCCCAAGGGACTCAGCTTGCGCTTGGAACCGACCATCGCTGGAATCAGGCGCCCTGGAACGGGCGCTGGTTCGATGTGGAAATTCCAGAGAAGCTCGCAAGCCAGCCGAACTTATATTTGTCGATTGGCATGCAGTCCAATTCCTACATCGCTCCGTTCCTCCCAAAAGGATCTGGCGTGGTTAATTTTGCCGGCGGGTACCCGCTCGGACCTGACGGCGCAACCGCGTCGCGCGTGCGTGCCATGATAGCGCGCAGTGCACCCCACTTACGTGTTCTGGTTAGCGGGGATCGCATTCACGAAGATTCAGATTTTCGCGCACCGCGTCAATCGGACGTTGACGATACCCTGCGTACGTTTGGCCTCCGCGTCGACATGAGCGATTGCGCGACGATCACAGTGCGGGGGTTGCGGCCGATGGTTTGGCGGCCGCTCGCAAGTGTTCTCGCGGGCCCTGTGATACCGTCCGCCGGCAAGCTTCGGTACACGAATTATCTTGCAAGCTGCCATCTCGTGGCCGACACCAGCGATGGGTCGCGGGAAATGGCGGATCGTCGAGCCGTCGACGTTGTTCTGAATCGTTTGGAAGATGCTTGCCCCACTCTGTTTCAACCTCCTCGTCCACAAACTGAGCACGTAAATCAAGTGTGGCTGCGGACGTATGGGGCGACTGACTTGACAGCCTGGGTCGGCGAGGGGGAAGTCAAGTTCATTGACCCGACCCGAGACTTTCACGAGATTTTCGTTGGGCGCGAAGAAGCGTGGGCTAAGGGGCCCCTGCCGATTGAATGCGGGCGCCGGCATGGCAGCTACTTCGCTAGATTGATGCAGGCCGGGAAGTGAAGATCGGCGCAGCACATCGTGTCCGTGTGCCCTACCGGCTGCCGGTCTATATCGCGTGCACCGTTCTTGCGGTGGTCATCAATTACCTCCTTGGCAAGGACATGGCGTCGGACGCACTCAGCTATCACCTTTATGCCGGGTTTAGTGCAGTCCACGACCGTTTTGCTCAGGACTACTTCCCGGCCGGGCCGCAGTCCTACTTCAATCCTTACATTTATGTGCCTTTGTACTATCTGGTCAGCAGCAGTCTCTCGTCGCTCGAAATCAGTTCGGTACTGGCAGTGGCGCACAGCGTCATACTCTGGCTGACCTACGAACTTGCCGTCTCCGTGTGCCCGTCGGACGACAGACGCCAGCAATTGATCTTCGGCCTTTGTGGAGTCGCCTTCGCCCTCATCAATCCAATCCTGCTGCAGCAAATCGGCTCGACCTTCGCCGACATCACGACTGGAGAACTGGTGCTGGCCGGCTGGTTGCTGCTCGCCCTCGCGATACGCACACCGAGCGCAGCACGCATCATCGGCGCAGGCCTGCTGTGCGGGGTCGCAACGGGGTTCAAGCTCACCAACGCCGTACACGCCATCGCCGGCTTTGCCGTATTGACCATGCTGCCGCTGGCCCCGTGGGCCCGGATCCGCCAAGGCCTTGCGTACGGCATTTCGCTGGGACTTGGGTTTCTCCTCATCGCAGCGCCCTGGTCATATCGTCTTGAGCGCAGGTTCGGCAATCCCTTGTTCCCCATGATGAACAACGTGTTCCGTTCACCGGAATTCACGACCGAGACCGCCCGTGCTACGCGTTTCATTCCGGACTCATTTGCCGAGGCTCTCTGGCGCCCGTTCGCCATGATCGATCCTGTGTCGATGGTGCACGAAGAATTGCGGGCGCCAGATCCGCGGTACGCTATTCTGCTGATACTGGTGGGCGCCTTTTTCGTTCGCTGGCTGTGGCGGCGTCGCGCGCCATCTGCAGGTCAGCCGATGATAAACGCCGATGCAGCCTCCGCGCGCACACTGGCGGCAATCGGCTGCGGCCTCGCCATCGACTGGGTGACCTGGCAGAGCTTTTCCGGCAACAGCCGGTATTTCTTGCCGATGTCGAGCGTCGCCGCGGTGGTGGTCGCGGGGTTGCTATATCGATTCTTTGCGGCCCAGCCAAAGGCTCGCAACTACATTCTCGCAGGCATTCTTGGGGTTCAGGGCGTACAGCTTTGGATGGGCACCGCCTATCGCTGGAATGGCACTCCTTGGGATGACCACTGGATCAACATTACCGTACCGGCCAGGCTCAAATCGGAACCCAATCTATACCTCACCATGGGCACCCCGACGAATTCCTTTGTGGCTCCCTATCTGTCTCCTGGTTCCGGTCTGGTCAATTTCATAGGCCTCTACACACTCGGCCCGCAAGGAGCCAATGGGGTTCGTATCGCGTCACTGGTCAATCAATTCGCGCCCAACATACGCATTCTCGTCCAAGGTGAGAGACTTTATCGCAAAGATGAGCGGCGTATGCCGAACACGGCTCAAATCGATGACGCATTGAGACCGTTCAGTCTGCGCGTCGATGAGAGTGACTGTGCGACGATCACCGTGCATGGCCTGCCTGCCGACGTGGAATTCATCATGACGACCTCGCAGCCGGCGGTGCCGCAATCGCTCGACACGACTTACCTCTTGACCTGTCGAGTGACGCCGGACAAAACCGACTATTCGGCGCAGATACCGGTGCACCGCGATATCGACCTTGCGCTCGACCATCTCGAAGATGCCTGCCCGGCGCTTTTTCAGCCGCGCCGCCCGCAAACGGAATACGGTGGCGACGGTGGAATCAGGCGTTACATGGGTAGCGATTTGAGGGCATGGGTCAGCAATGGCCGGGTGAAGTTCCTGCAGCCGATGGTAGGGGGCGATGTGATTTATGTTGGCCCTGAAAACGAGTGGGCAAAGGCACCAATCCCGCTTCAGTGCGGCCGCCGCAATGGGAGAATCTTTGCGAGGCCGGTGAAATCTACGGGAACGCCGTAGGGGTCCGGCATTCCACCGGTGCGTTGCCACGCTACAATGCGTATATGCCGAAACCCGCTGTCTTAGTCGTCGACGATGAGCCGGATCTTTGCGAGTTGCTGTCAATCACACTGCAACGAATGGAGCTTGATCCTCGAACGGCAAACAATGTGGCCGACGCGCAGCGGCTGCTCAAGACCGAACACTTCGATTTGTGCCTGACCGACATGCAGCTGCCCGACGGCGACGGCTTGGAGCTGGTCAAATGGATACAGATGTACTCGCCCAGCGTGCCCGTGGCGGTGATCACTGCGCATGGCAATATGGAAACGGCGGTGCGCGCGCTCAAACTGGGCGCATTCGATTTCGTTTCCAAGCCCCTGGATCTTTCCGGACTGCGCAAGTTGGTCGCCAGTGCCATCAAGCTGTCGGGCTCACAGGACAACGACACGAGCGTATTCGGTCCGCGTTTGCTGGGAATGTCCGCGGCGATGCAGCACCTACGCGACATGATTGCGCGCGTGGCGCGCAGCCAGGCACCGGTGCATATAGTCGGCGAATCCGGGACCGGCAAGGAGCTGGTGGCGAAACTCATCCATGAATCGGGTCCGCGGCGCGATGGTCCATTTGTGCCGGTGAATTGCGGCGCCATCCCGACGGAACTCATGGAAAGCGAGTTATTCGGTCATAAGCGCGGCAGCTTCACCGGGGCGGTGAGCGACAAGCGAGGCCTCATTCAATCCGCGGAGGGTGGCACGCTGTTCCTCGATGAGATCGCCGACTTGCCTCTCCATATGCAGGTCAAGCTGCTCCGTGTCATTCAGGAGAAGGCGGTTCGGCCGCTCGGCGAGCAGCTCGAGGTCGGCGTCGATGTGCGCATCCTGTCGGCGACGCACAAGATTCTCTCCGCCTTGGCTGCAGAAGGAAAATTCCGCGAAGACCTGTTCTATCGAGTCAATGTCATCGAGTTGCGCGTACCGTCATTGCGTGAAAGACCGGAGGACGTACCGGAACTGGCAGAGGCCATACTGCGGCGGTTGGGACGCCGTATGAAGATTACGCCACCGATGCTGGGCAAGGACGCGCTGGCCGCGCTCGAGGCCTACGCCTTTCCCGGCAACGTACGCGAACTTGAAAACATCCTCGAGCGCGCCATTACCTTGAGCACCGGAGGCGAAGTGAGCGTAAGCGACGTCCAACTGCGGCCAACCCGCGGCGATGCGCCCGCCGCCACCAACACTCAAGGCGCAGGCGGGCTGGGGAATCACCTGGAAGATATCGAGCGCGACGCCATTCGAAGGGCCCTGGAGCAGACCCGATACAACAAGACCGCGGCGGCAAAGGTATTGGGGATGTCGTTCCGAGCGCTGCGGTACCGCATCAAGAAGCTGGGTATCGAATGAAACTTTCGTGACTCAAAGCACAAAGCGGTATTGTGTGATTATGTAATAGTCAGAGAATAATCACCCTCATGCCTCGAGCCTTGGATACAAAACGATGATACTCGCGTGGTTTAGCGGGCGTGAAGCCGCCGAAATCGGCGTTGCGCTGGCCGACCAATTTGCGCCGCAGCCGAATTCAGCCGTGCCGCAAGGGTCGCTCCAAAGCGCCGCTTCCGGTTCGATGGAGCAATTGCTGCGGCGTGCTGACAGCGATGTACGTCCATTGCGCCTCAATTTTTACAAAAAGGCGAAACTCGCGAATTCCTTCAAGTGGCGGTTGATCGAGAACGGCGTCGCGAAAGCCACCGCCGACGAAGTCACTCAGTCATTGATAGTGCATCTTTCGCGGGGTCAGATTCCGGCCACTAGCCGGAATTCGGCTGAAATCCCGACCAATCCCTCCGACCGGGCGAAGGCTCGACAGCTCTTCAACCGGGGCAATAAATCCTTTGAAAAAGGTGCCTATTCCGAGGCCGCGGCCCTTTTTGAGGAAGCGGTCGAGCTTGACTCCTCGCTTGCTGAGGCGCTCAACAATCTGGGGTCGTCGCTGTCCTTCCTCAGTCGTTATGATGAGGCGGAGCAGTGCTTTCGCCAGGCGATAGCCATAAAGCCGAATTACTCTGACGCGCATGGCAACCTTGGAAACTTGCTGCGCATGAAGGCCGACCTCGTCGCCGCCGAGGTATCGCTGCGGCGAGCCCTCAAGTTGAGGCCTACTTTTACCGAGGCAAGGTTCAATCTCGGATTGACTCTCACTTTTCTTGGCCGCCTGCGCGATGCCAGAGCATGCTTTGCGAAGGTGCTGAAGGCTGCGCCCCGCAATGTCCAAGCCTTACACGGGATCGGGCAGGTCACCGCACTGGAGGGCCGATTCGAAGAAGCCGAAACGATGTTCAAGCGCATCGTCGACATCGATCCGAAGATGACGTCTGCCTGGGCGTCGCTGGCCGGCACCCGCAAGATGACCAATGCGGACGGCGAGTGGTTCAAAAACGCGGAGAACCTCGCGACGAGCGCTGTCCACCCATTGGAAGAGTCGAATTTGCGCTTTGCCATGGGGAAATATTTCGACGACGTCGGTAACTTTGCGCAGGCCTTCGAGAATTTCAAGCGCGGCAACGAATTATTGCAGACTGCGGCGGCAGACTATGACCGGAAGGGACGCTCGCGTCTCATTGATGAGCTGATTCGGGTTTACACGCGGGAGGCGATAGCGACAATACAGATCCCAGGATCCGCCTCGTCCAAGCCCGTCTTTGTGGTCGGGATGCCGCGCTCGGGCACTTCCCTCGCTGAGCAGATCATCGCGTCGCATCCAGCCGCCTACGGTGCCGGAGAGTTGCATTTTTGGGAGTCTCTGATCGCGAAGGACACTGATCTCACGCAGGGTATTTTGAGCGAGCCGGCTCGCGCCAAGGTGGCCGAAGAGTATCTGCGTATTCTCGAGGCGTCCTCCGCAAATGCGTCGCGCGTCGTCGATAAGGCACCTGTCAACTCTGATTTTCTGGGCCTGATCTACTCAGTGTTCCCCAACGCCCGGGTCATCTACATGCAGAGGGATCCTATCGATACCTGCCTGTCCTGCTATTTCCAGCAGTTCCTGCTGGGTCTTAACTTCACATTCGACCTGTCGGATCTCGCCCACTATTACCGCGAACACAGGCGGATGATGGTGCACTGGCGCAAGGTACTACCGCCCGGGTTCATTCTCGACGTGCCCTACGAGGAACTGGTCAGCGATCAAGAAACCTGGTCGCGCAAGATGCTGGATTTTATCGGTCTGGAATGGGACCCACGGGTGCTGGAGTTCCATACGAACAAGCGACAAGTGGTCACTGCCAGTGCCTGGCAGGTGCGGCAGAAGATTTACCGCAGTTCTGTGGCTCGCTGGCGCAACTACGAGCAATTCATCGGTCCGCTGAAGGACCTGCAGAAGTAGTTTCCCTGCCGGGAGTCGCCGGTCGCGCGCACTCTGACAAATTTCGTCACTTGTTGACGCGCCGGGTCTCCCATGACGCCGCCGAACGACGCAAATATGTCAAGACTCCAGTCAAATTTCTCCTTCTTATAGAATAAAATCATATAGTTACGTGGAGAAGACCGGTGTGGCACGACGCTTGCTTATTCCTAAGTCACTGGCGCAAGCCGTGGTTTGCTTAAGTCTTAAGTTTTGATTTCCACCCTAGGAGCAGAAATGTTTAACAAAATGCAAAAGGGCTTCACCCTCATCGAATTGATGATCGTGGTAGCCATTATCGGTATCTTGGCCGCGATCGCCATCCCCGCGTATCAGGACTACACCATCCGTGCGAAAGTGACGGAAGGCCTGAATCTTGCCGACGCGGCGAAGACTGCAGTTGCCGAATCATTCCAGTCGGGCGGCCTGACACCGGGACTGTCTGCGGCTGCGACATCTTGGAACGGAAGCTTCGTC
>Ga0210387_10001038_pt1 | contig 20695 bp, 16 predicted proteins | sample IncBWC7OmetaG_FD_160108 | JGI IMG/M metagenome (GOLD analysis project Ga0210387, IMG submission 160108) | Forest soil microbial communities from Barre Woods Harvard Forest LTER site, Petersham, Massachusetts, United States - Inc-BW-C-7-O ...
AGGAAAGCCCTTTGGCGGATTCCCGCGAACCCCTTTCCCACGTTTCTGATGGTGATGGCGCACGGATCAACCGGGTCCGAGCAACTAAGCATGTTTAGTGGCCTTTGTATAAAGCCCGATAGCATCCGGGCGCGTAACGGTTTCTCCGGTATTGTTAAGCGGCAACTGACTTACCTATTCATAACGAGCGGGGTTCGCCGCGATGCGGATGTGTGGAGCATTGCGTCCAAACCAATCTATTGAGTAGTCACCTATATTAGTGACATTCATTCGAGTCAGCGCGTTCGGTGTCCCTCGGTTGTCGGACACTCATTGCAGTGACCTCAAAGACGTTTCCCTAGAAGGTGTGACTAGCAAGGTAGCAAATATGCTTCTACTCTGTCGGCCATGAAAAGCAGAACCAACGGCACCTGCGAATAAAAAAATCCAACCAATAGAGGCCTCGATGAAAGAATTTGAAAATGAATCGGAATCGGAACTGGAGAGCGAACTGGAAGACGAATTAACGACAGGAACGCTCGAAGGCGAAGCGGAGTTGGAAGACGAATTAGAATTGGAGGGCGAAGATGAATCCGAGGATGAGTTGGAAGGAGAGCTCGAAGACGAGCTAGAAGGCGAGTTCGAAGACGAACTGGAAGGCGAGGAGGAATTAGGCGGCCTTCTTTCGGGGGTCGGCAGTATGTTCGGCCTGGGCGAGAGTGAGTTGGAACAGGAGTTCGGCGGAGCTTCCGAAGGCGAACTGGAAGGGGAGTTGGAAGGAGAGGAATTTTTCGGGAAAGCTTTTAGCGGGATTGGGCGTTTTTTAAAAAATAACGCCGGCACCTTAAAAAGCGTCGGGCGAATCGCCGCTCCGCTGGTGGCCAGGGCCGTCGGCACCGCATTCGGCGGGCCGATTGGCGGACAACTTGGGGGCAAATTGGGCGATTGGGCGGCTTCGCAACTGAATGAACTTGAGCAGGAGGGAGAACTCGCTCACGACCATGAGTTCGAATCAGAGCTAGAAGGAGAACTCGAGTTTGAGGAGGAGGAAGAATCTGAGGATGAATCCGAGCACGGTGCGATGGCGGAATTGATGGCTCATCTCGCGTCGCAGTCGGCCAGCGAGTCTGAAGCGGAGGCGATGGTTGGGGCAGCCACCGCGCTGACCATTTCTCCCAGGAATCAGGCGAGATTGCGTCGACTGATTCCGCACCTTGTTCGCGGCGCCGCCCTCTTGACGCGAATTTTGCGCATGCGCCGACGCACCAGACCGGCTGTTCGTGTGGTCCCGACTGTCGTCCGGCGTACTACGCGCATTCTTTCCCGAGCAGCGTCAAAGGGCCGGCCACTTTCAAGACGCCTCGCGGGGCGGGTTATGGCTTCGCAAACCCGACGTGTGTTAGGTAGTCGTCGCGCTTCAGGTCGCGCTATCCAACGAAGCGTCCGCAAGGCGAGGTCTTTTGCTTCTCGGGCTGCCCGCTTGTCACGGCTGGCGCCGTCCGGATCGTTGCGCTTACGGAAGCTGCGGAGATTGCGCCGGTTACGTCGTCATCCTCGTTACTAAATAAGGATATTTATGTCTGCCATCACTTCAGAAATGGAAATGGAATTGGAAAACGAGCTTGCTCAGGGAACATACGAGCAAGAGTTTGAATCGGAGGCCGAACTCGAGGCGGAGTTTGAATCCGAGTCGGAAAGCGAATCGGAGATGGAAGCGGAGGCCTTCTTCAATCATTTGGCCGCCATGGCGGACCGTGGCGGACGCTCGCAGGCTCTGCGCCGCATTGGCCTGGCCGCTGCGCGTCAAGCCTTGCGCAGCTACCGGAAGTTGCCTCCACCGACGATTGAAGGAGAAGGTGAATTCGAGGACGAGTTCTTCGAGTTGGAAGCTGAGTTCAATCCGCTGCAGGCCGCGCATGCTAACGCCGTTATGGAACACTTGAGCCACGAGGCGGCCGCTGCGGAAACCGAGGAGGAGGCCGCAGAACAATTCCTGCCGTTGGTGCCTCTGGCGGCAAAGTTTGTTTTGCCAAAGGTAGCCAAACTTGCTGCCAAGGCCGTGCCGCACTTGACCAAAAAGGTGCTGCCGCATTTGACACGAGGGGTATCGCAAGTCGCACGCACCTTGTTCCGAAGCAAGGCTACACGGCCTTTGCTGCGGACTCTGCCAAACATTTCCAAGCGCACCGTGGCCCACTTGGCGCGGCAAGCAGCCCACGGACGCCCCGTTTCACCCAAGGCAGCGGTGCGGACGTTGGCGCGGCATACGGCTCGGGTGCTTGCCAATCCGCGACATGCTGTGGCGGCCTTTCGTCGTTCCAAGGCTTTAGATCGGCGTTATCATCGGGCCGCGCGACCGCTGCTAGGCCGTCAAATTCGGCCAAGACCCATGCACCACCGCCATCGACATGGTCCTCGCGGTCATTGGACTGGGCGATGGCGGAGCCGCGCTGTTCGGCATCCCGGTCATTTTCAGGCGGGAGTTCCTCAGAGAGCGGTTCCCTCGCGACCTGTCTATTCGGGTCAGCCCGGTTCTGTCTCCTATGTTGGCGGTCCGGTGGGGACGGTGCCAGCGGTTCCTGTCGCTTGCCAATGCTTTCAACCGGTTAGCTGCGCCAGGTGTGCTCACATTCATCAACCTGTTTACTAATGATCGCTGCACCGCAGGTGCCCGACATGGAATCTATTGTCCAAACCAACGGCGCCGAAGGAGCCGCAAAAAAGGGCTCACCGCCGCCGTCTCATCAACAACCGGTCCTCAAACCTTGGCTCGCCGCGCAATCGTTGAACCTGGTGCGGCATACCAAAGCGTTGCGACCTTTTCGGCGCGAGGAATTCGGTTCTGGACCCGAAAGTCCGTCCGACGGGCACATCCAAGTGGTCAACCAGTTGATGGCGTCGATGCGCCGAAGCTTGGAAGCCCGGGCGGAACGAATGAACCGGCACGTCACCGCCGCCATCAATCAGCCCGACGCCGGACGGTTACTCAAGGTGGTCACGGATAAGCACAACGCTCACAGATGGGTACAGAGCATCGAGCGAATCTGGGATTTTTATTTTGAACTGTTCGGCCAACGACAATCTCAATACGGCCAGTGGCTCTTGAGCTGCGATCGGATAGCGCTGGATTGTTACCGCACCGCACACGTCGGATTGGGACGGGAGAGATCAATTAAGGCGCCGCCGCCTTTCTGTTACATGCATACGGGTTTCGGCCCGCAAACGTTTCGGCGCGGGGTTCGGCTCCGCAAGTTGGGACAGCAACAGAATTTGTTTCCGCTCATTCAATTGCCCTATCACCGGTTGGTGAATCCATGGACGCTCGGCGCCGTTCTCCACGAAGTTATGCACAATTTGCAAAGCGACTTGGGACTTTCGATCACCGTCCCGCGTCGCATCGCCCGACAACTTTTGAAAGAAGACCTGGGAGCCGGCGTGGCGGCCGTTTGGACACGCTGGAATCGAGAAATCTTCGCCGACCTGGGTGCTCTACTGCTTGGCGGACCGGGTGTGGTGGCTTCGTTGTTAGATGTTTTGGCGCGGTCTCCGGAAATTGTCTACTACTTCCACTCGCGCGGTGTTCATCCGACGCCGCTCCTGCGCCCGTTACTAAGCACGGAGCTGCTCAAACGCATGGGTTTTACCCAGGAAGCGGAACGCTACCGGCACGCCTGGTTCCGCATTTACAACAATCCAAAATCGGGAAGCTTCCCTCCGGTGATCCTGAAGACTGCGGCCAAAGCCATCCGTCTGATCGTGGACGCAGTCTGCTATCAGCCTTATGCGGAATTGGGCAACAAGTCGCTGGCCCAGGTTCTTCCGTTCGAGCAAAAGGAGCAGCGCATGATCGAGGAGGCTGCGGGGCGTTTAGCACAGGGCACTGATCCGGGGGTCGTGCCCGAACGGTTTCTCATCGGTGCTGCGCGGTTCGCACTGGATAACCGTTTGGCGCGGGCGGAGGCGATTAAGGAGAATTTTTACAAAGACTTGACCAGGAGATGAACGTGGCGATCGAAACCGCATTTGAAGAATTGCAACGCGCGCTCGAAGAATTAAGGGGCGAAATGGAAGAATTGCGAGTCAACGCCGCCGACTTTTATCCCGAGACCCGGGGCCGCCGCCGAAAAAATGGCCATAAATCAGAAGAAGCGCCGCCGCCGCCGGTGGTATCGCTGGCTGATAAGGCGACTGACCTGGAAGGCGAGCTGGAGGAAGGCCTTCAGGCTGGCCGAAAGGCGTGTCAAGCAGTGCGTCATCCTCGTAATCTGGCGGAGGCGCAGATCGCCTTGGACGTCGTCCAGCGCACGCTAAACAGAATTCTGCGCCAGTTGCTGATGGAAGTGGCGTCCTACGACACCTTGCAAACGCTTTTCCAAATGGGCCGGCAACGAGGCCAGGGGTGGCCGGCCTGGACCGCCGTGATAAAATCGGTGATCGACGATTGCCAGCAACGGACGTTGGCCGCCTTTGAGGCGCTGGCGGAATGTTGGCAGGAACTGGCTGACAAGTTAGCGGCCAATTCGATTTCCGTACAGGCGACTAACATCGGCCAGCAGATCACGGCGCACGAGCGTATGGCTTCGACGGTGCAGGAGTTTACCTGAATGGCGGCCCGGCTGGGATTGGCACTGGCGCGCCGGCGGGTAGCGTCACGGCAATCCGAAGGTCCGGTGCAGCGGGTTAGTAATCCAACGAGCAAATTAGCGAACGATATGTCTGATTCCGAACTGAACAATATTGTCCGAGCACTCCAGGACGCAGTTACGTATCCCATCCGCACCAAGTCCACGCGGAGAGCGCAAGGGTTACCCCTTCCGTCCAAGCAGCCCTGGCCGAGCGTTAACAAAGCAAAGTTGAAAAAGGGGTACTCAAAAGGAAAGACGATATAAGAAACGTAAGAGAACACTATGGAAAATTCTATCCTACCAATTACCCGATCCGTTGAGGATGCCGTCACCTACCCGATCCTCACGCAGGAAACCAGCCCGCCTTCCAGTCGCGGCTCCGGGAACGGGGCGGCTGGCGGTGGTGCGCCTTCGCCCACCCGCGTCACTCAGGACTTGCTGCGTCAAATCCTGGGTTGGCGTTACCGCGCGGATGACACCAAGGGATTTCTGGCCGCCTTAACGAAAGCATTCACCTTGACCGAAGTCGAGGGCCACACCCAATGGAATTTTGTCCCACAGAATTACATGATGCAGGCCGACATGGGTGAAATCACCGGAGCGCAGGCCGCCCTTTATGCGCGAGCCAAAGCCGCGGTGGATCTGTCAACGCCGTTGCTTCTTGGATTGACCCCCCTGCTCCCATCTGTCGATATCGGGGACGCAGAGGCTATGCGGTCGATCGTCGGTCAGGAACTGCCGCAACTAGTTGCCGAGCTCGGCCAGCCCGGTGGACCGCGCGTCCAGCGTGTCGATTCGATTTTTAAGCTGCTGATCGGACCGCATCCGGACTACCGCGACCCGGAAGCCGTGCAAGGTCATTTGGGTCAATTGGCGGATCGTTTTGGTTTACAGCGCAAGTGGGTCAACACCATTGAGGACGAACAGAACTTAACGAATTTCCTGATCCTGGTCGACTACGTCAACTCGCTGTTTCAAACCTGGGAGGCGCAAAGGAAATACTTCGATCGGGGCGGCAAAGCGGAGCCTTATCTGGGCACCCAGCTCGTTCTCGTCTCGCAAGCGCTGGATTCCGTGGCCGAAGCGGTGGAAAGCACCTACGACGCCATGGACTCCGTTCTCATTGGGGCGGCGGAGCGGCAGACGACCGAGTTACAATTTTTCCACGAGCCGTATCTCACTGCTGCCGAGCTGCTGAGCTGGACGGAGGACTTTGCGAAGAACGAAGGAAAGCAACTGGTGCAGGACTGCGGCAAGGATGGTGTCGTTGCGTTCCGAGCTACCATCAACCGGCTCAACTACCTGATGTTCCTCGCCGCCAAGGTCTCCGAGGCACCCCGATCCGGCAACCTGGTGCACGGGTTTTACACCTTCCGAGTGCGGCGTTCGCTCCAGGAGATCGGTCAATACCTGCAGCTGACACAAACCGAAGCGGACAGGATCCGTCGCCGCGAACCCGATGACAAACCGGCACTGACAGCTATGAATCAGCCGTTATCCCTTGTACTACCGGCGGCAAAGCCTGCGTGGCCCTCTACGCCTTCGACGCCGCTTGACGGTGTGCAAGTCCAGGTCAACGGCGAGAATATTCAGCCCGGCGCGATGATGCGGCTCATTTCGAGGCACGACCCAAGTCAGGGATTCCTCGGCGTCACTAACCCTAACAGCATTGCCCCCGCTCCTGGCGCTAAGGGTCGATCCATCCTTGCCACGTTTGACCTGACCACGGCCCTTCCAGAGGCAGTGTCGGTCTACACAATAGTCGTTATCAACCCTGATGGCCAAACCGCCTGGCTCGATGATGGGTTTACACTAAATACAAAAGATATATCCCCCGTGGATGAGACATTTCCCGTGATTCTCTCGGCGTCTCCAAGCAGGTTGCGGCTCGCAAGCTTGAATATGAAGAGTACCACAATCACCATTAAGGGGGAGCACCTAACAAACACCGGAGCCTTGTGGATCGGACCGAGTGGACCAACTCCTCCTCTAGCAACACCAGCATTAGAATTCTTTCCCGGTGACGGTAGCCTTCTCATCATCTCGGACTCGCTCGCGAAATTGACCTTGGCAAAAGCTGCTCCACTGTCGAAAGGAGCATACGCCATTGCAGTAAACGGATTGGGTAATACGGACACCTTGCAGAACGCACTCATGGTGACCTAATAGCGAAACTCCGCACGCAAGGAGAATATTATGGCAAACGAGAAAGACTACCAACAGTTGCTTGACCGGCTCGCCGCGCTGCGCGAGACGATGGTCGACCAACTCTCCGCCGACTTAATTTCCAATCCCACGCTCGCCGATGCGCTGAACAAGCAGATCGACGACATGCAGCAGACCATTGTCGATGCCGACGAGAAAGCGCAGCCACCGCCGGATCAGGGTCTTGGGCAATTGGCCGGTGTAGGCCCGGATGCCGCTTCCCACATGGGCCAGACGCGCATCCCCGAAGGAATCGAGCCTTACGACGAGAACGTGGCTTCGGAGCGGATGATCGCGGTGGGCGACCTTTACTACATCTTTCAACACGAAAAAATCGGCATCTTCCGCGTCGTGCAAAAACTGAAGGAGCTGTTCAATGCCGGAGCGGTGCGACTCTCCGGCGGCGAGGGCGCATTTCATCTCTACCAATTTGATCGCCGCGAGGTGCTGCGGTACACCCGCAAAGAGCGCCTCTCCGCATACCGCCGCGCGTTCGGTTACGGCTCGGGCAGGCCGCTGCCGGGAAGCACGCCAAATCTCGACTTTCATCATCTGTTTACCCATTTTGTGAATCAGGTCGCCTTGTTTTGGCGCGATAAGCGCATTTCGGATGTCGTCCGAGAACGGGCCTATGATCCCAGCTTTGGCAGCATCGCCATTGTCCGCCGGGCTGGTCTGGATCTGCGCAACAATTTGAAGTTCACCGCGTTTGGCCACGTGAATGTCATGCGAGTGGAGGTGATGCAGCTGCTGGAGGAAGCATTCAGGATCCTCAATGCTGAGGATGTCAAGAATTTGTTTGGTGTGCAAAGCGCCTGGGAAGCGATCGAGGAAATCCTGGTGCGCTACTTCAACGAGCGCCTGGTCACTTCGCCGCGCCAACGCATGGCCGTAGCCGGCCGTGAAGTCCTCCGCTGGCTTGCCCAACCGCACATCATGAAGATGCAGCGCGGCCCCTTTGAAGGGTTGCTCCTGGAAATAGCCGAATATTCCGAAGAATGGCTAACTAGCGCGCAATCGCTTGGCCTGGCACGGCGGATGGAAGCTAACCGCGTACTTGAGTACCCGCCCGTGGGCCTGACGACATACCGAGCGAATGGCTCGACTTCGGGAAACCCGGCGGCGGCCGCGAGACGAGTGAATGGCGTCAGGCGAAAGGCGGGCGTGAACGGTTTCGCACCGAGGAAAGTTGGTGACAGATTTTGAACGAACGCCGTAACCGGCGGCCCAGTCAGTGCCGCAAATGCTTGATTCCCGGGGATGGCGAGTGGCTATCATTTCCCTTGAGCGATCGGCTGCTAAACACCTATGGAATCCGTGGAACGGCCACTTTGCTATGCTCGTGCGAACCGTTCGCGTTTCCTGCAAGAACTCAAGGAATTCATCCGCATTCCCAGCGTGAGTGCCCAGCCTCAACACGCGGGCGACGTAAAAAAATGCGCCATCTGGCTCGTTAGGCAGTTGCGGAAAATTGGGCTAAACCGGGCGCTGATTTTTCCAACCGACCGCCATCCGATCGTTTACGGCGAGTGGAAAGGCGCGTCGGGAAGTCCGACGGTCCTAATCTATGGGCACTACGATGTCCAACCGGTCGATCCGATCAAACTCTGGCGAACGCCTCCGTTCGAGGCGACCGTACTAGAAGGGAACCTTCATGGTCGTGGAGCCTCCGACGATAAGGGCCAAATGTTCACTCATCTCAAAGCTGTCGAATCCTGCCTCCGCAGCTCGAACCGGCTCTCCGTGAATCTAAAATGCTTGTTCGAAGGGGAGGAGGAAATCGGCAGCCCCGATCTCGCCGGTTTCATTGAAAGAAATCGTCGGGTGCTGGCGGCCGATGTCGCTTTGATATCGGACACCAGTATGCTGGGGTTCAATCGTCCTGGGTTGTCATACTCGTTACGTGGCCAGTTGGCTGCCGAAATCGAGGTCACCGGCCCGAGCCACGATCTGCACTCCGGGAATTTTGGAGGCGCGGTCCACAACCCTTTGCAAGCCCTTTGCGAAATAGTTGCCCGCTTGCACGATGGTGGCGGCCGAGTAGCGATTCCCGGCTTTTATGATCGTGTCCGGCTACCGACGGGACGGGAGCGCGATTTTCTTCGGATAACCGGCCCTGGTAACGAACAAATACTCCGCACTGCCGCGGTAAAATCCGGCTGGGGGGACAATGCGTACACCCTTTATGAACGTGTTGCCTTGAGACCCTCGCTCACCATCAACGGGATCAGCGGCGGTTACGCGGGTGCTGGTGGCAAGGGGATCATCCCATCGCGGGCGGCGGCCAAACTCAGCTTTCGACTGGTGGCTGAACAAGATCCCCGGGAAATGGAAGCTCTCTTTCGCGCGCAAATTGCCCGGATTACTCCCACGACGGTCAGGTCCGTCGTGCATTTCTACGGGTCGTCGTGGCCGGCGGTCATTGACCGGCAGCATCCTGCGCTACGGGCCGCCAGCCGGGCGTATAAGAAGGCCTTCGGTAGAAGGCCGATCCTGTTGCGATCGGGCGGGAGCATCCCTGCTGTCAGCATTTTCCAGCAAGCCCTTGGAATTCCGACCGTCTTGATGGGATTCGGCCTTCCGGGCGACCGTATCCACGCTCCAAACGAAAGGTTTCACCTTTCCAATTTCTACCGGGGCATCGAAACCAGCATTTGGTTTCTGCACGGTGTTACAACGGCACTTCGAAGCCGGTGTCGTGGTGAATGCGTTCGGCTGCTCGACCGGAACCCAGCGGAACCTTTCTCAGTCAGGCCATGATTATTGACTGCCATTGCCACACGGGGCGTGCCGACCTAATCGACCAATCATGGACCAACGGCGCCCCGTTGCTCGCCTATCTGCGACGGGCGCGAGCCGCCGGAATCTCCAAGACCGTAGTGTTTTCCCAGCTTCGCGGGGACTACAATGCCGGAAACGAAGAGGTGGCGCGGATTGTCGCTCGATTCCCGGAACGCCTGATCGGCTTCGTTTTCGTCGACGCGAGGAGGGACGCCGGGCACATCTTCGGTATGGTGGACCGGGCCGTGACAAAACATGCTTTCCGAGGAATCAAAGTCCATGGCATCGACGCCATGCCCACGCGTGAAGTATGCGAAACTGCACGAGCTTTCCGTCTACCTGTCGTGATGGATATTATCGGCCGTGCCGTTGTCGTGGAGAAGTTGGCTCCGCTGTACCCAGACGTTAATTTCATTATCCCGCATTTGGGCAGTTTCAATGATGACCTTGGCGTCCAGCAACGCGTAGTCGATCAATTGGCGCGTTACGAGAATGTTTACGCCGATACCTCCGGGGTGCGTCGATTTGATTCCATCGTCCAGGCAGTCAAAAGGTCATCCGCGCGCAAATTGCTTTTTGGCTCGGACGGTCCCTGGCTTCATCCAGGCGTCGAATTGCACAAGATCCGGGCGCTCGGTCTGCCGAAAGAAAAAGAAAATCTGATTCTTGGCGGCAACGCCGCGCGAATGATTCTTCGCGCGGCAAGATGATACTGCCGAAAACTCAGATCAACGTTCCCTCCCAGATGACCACCAGGAAGGGGTCCAGTTGGAAGCATTTGTTGGGTTTCCTTTTACACAAATGGTGTATCGTCCGGGAGGAGAGAAAACGGGTCAGTCAACAAATCTCCTGGGTATGCACTTGACTCCACTTAGGACTAAGTCCTCCGGTTCGTGAGCATCGAGTATGTCGCTGGCTCCGCGTTGACGGCCTCTTGAGCCAAACGATAGAAAAGTCTTCCGCGTGAAGCAGATTTACGTCTATTAAAACGAAACACGAATTCATTGAGGTAATCGTCGAGGTATTTGTGCGAAGCGCTGCCTTGGAGGGTTCCGAGCAGCCACCGTTTCAGCAAGGAAATCATCCTTGACAACTGACAACTGACAACTGGCAACCGACAACCGGCTCGGCTTCTTAAGATCTGCAAAAAGGCACGACGTATGGTCCTTCGGGAATCACGGCCACGGCAGAGTCGCCACTTGCGGCGATGCTTTCGAGCACCGCGGAGCGGACTGAATCGATCGACCTTACGCCGGTGAGAGCATGCTGTGCCCGATTCAGGCCAGTGCTGTACAGCTGGAGTGTGCCGACCGCCATCGGCTTAAGTTGCATCTGGGTTTGCCATTCATCGACCTCGGCGTGCGATTTGAGCAGAATGCGGTGCAGAAATTCGTCAGCTCCGAGCTGAATCAACCTGCGTTGGGCGTCGACGAACTGCGCGGAACCGAGGCCTTCCGAACACTCGGAGGCAACAATGAGGCGGCCGCCCGGCTCCAGAATATCGATCGGACCTACCATGCCCTTGACGGTCTGGTAGTAGGTGCGGTCCAACGGATAACCTGCCGCGCTGGTCACGACGGTCTTGAATCGGCGTTTTACGGAAACCTCTGCGTAGTCGCGCACGAAATCGACCGCTTCCGCGTGGCTGGCAACGATCTCACCGAAATTGACGAACGAGAGTTCGCGAGCCTCATCGACCACGGTGTTAAGCGCCAGCGCGCCCCCAAGCATCCGCACAATCTCCAGCTGCTCTTCATGGAGCGGGTTGCCTTCGAAATTGCAATTGATAGCGTTAGGGTCGGCCATGAACCGCGCGCTGTGAAAAGTCGTGATCGTCTCGGCATGCGCCAGCCCCGGAGCGATGACTTTGCGTCCACCGGAATAGCCGGCCATGAAATGAGGTTCAACCAGACCCGTTGCGATCCTAAGGTCGGCTTCCGCGAACCGCCTATCAAGCCGAACGACTGTCCCGCGAGTTGCGGTGGTCCCGAGCAGGACGTGATCCTCATCTCTGAGGGCGTAATGATTCACGACTTGCACGGTGCGCAGAACCCAAGGGTCTCCAATCAGTTCGTCCAACTCGGCTCCCAGGTTGGGCCGGTGCAACCCGGTCGCTACGAGCACCCGAATGGACGTCGCCGGGATGCCGGAGCGAAGCAAAATTTCAATGAGCGGCCGCAGGAACAAGTGATTCGGCACCGGGCGCGTGATGTCGCAGATCGCGATCGTGGCACTGCGGGCGGCGCGCGCCAGCTGGTCGAGCGAGGCCGTGCCGACCGGTTCCTGGAGGGCTTTTCTCACGGCCTCCGACGGATCAGGCAGAACCGGCATTGGAGGCTTGCGCACAACCGTGACCTGGAGGTCGTCCGGCAGTTCAACGGGCAGCTTGCCGCGACCGTAATTCAGTTCGACATGCATGTGCGAGGGTTCAGGAATTGCAGGAGTTCAGGTGCCAATAACTAAAACCGGGAATGAGACACTAGCATCGAATTGACTGCTAGCCGAGTCGAATTCTTCAGCTGCCGGTTCCTCTTGGCCTGTCGCAGCCGATCGACAGGGTCACTCTCTCAGTTTTTTCGGAAAATCCGTTTGACCGGGTGCTTATACGAATTATTAATTCGAATTAGTAGTCTCTCCCGAACGTGAATCCCCCGGGCCCCCGTCCGACCCAGAAATGCATCGCGAAGCTTGCCAACGTGTCGCAGGCTACGGTTTCCATTGTCCTCAGGGGGGACCCCAATGGGTTCTTCCCGGCTTCAACACAAGCGGCGGTGTCGCGAGTCGCCAAAAATCTCGGATACGTACCAAACAGGGCGGCGCAAATCTTACGCACGAAAAAGACCAGGGCCATCGCCTGCATTGTCCCAGACATCACCAATCCGTTTTACCCGGCTCTCGAACGGGGCGCGCAGAACCGTGCCGAGGCGGACGGATATGATTTGTTGATCTATAACACCGACGGAGTCCGCGCCAAGGAACTCAAATGTCTCGATCGCCTTCTCCAGGGGTGCGTCGATGGCATTGTCGGGATATTCTTTCACCTTACCGCGCGTGAATTCTTGCCACTTTTTGAGCGCAACATCGCCATTGTACGGATTGAGGCCCGCCCGCAAAACATGGGTCCCTGGCCCCTCGACAATTTGTTTGTGGACAACGTAGCGGCGGCGCGGGCTGCCACGGATTACCTGCTTGATAAAGGGCATCGCAAAGTGGCCATGATCGCCGCAAACGCGGGACCTTATTCGGCTCGGGTCACAGGGTATCGCGACGCGCTCAAAGCCAGAGGACTTCCGACGACCATCGTTTCTGGAATGGAGTTCTCAGAAGCTCAAGGCTACCAATCGACGTTCCATCTCATGCGGCGAGCCAAGCCTCCTACGGCGATCTTTGCCGGAAATGACATCATGGCCATCGGCGCCCTGATGGCCGCGCGAGATGCCGGCCGAAAGGTCCCAGACGACTTAGCAGTCGTCGGCTTCGATGACATTCCCATTGCTCGACTTGTTTCACCGCCACTCACGACAATCAGTCAATCTCAGCAGAAGCTCGGCAACCGAGCCGTCGAAATGATCTTGGAGCGCTTGCAGGGCGGGATGCAAGGTCCGGGGAGATGTGAAGAAATACGCTTCGAACTGCTCGCGCGTCAATCCGCCTAATCCTTTCCATGCACCAACCTTAACCTCTAGCGCTAATGCCCATGAAACGATGCTTGTTCGCCTTTGTACTATCCCTCGTCTTCCTATGGAAGGCTTCTGCCGAACCAAAAGAACTGACCTTTTGGATTACAGATTTTAACCAACAGCAGTTTGCTGATTTTAATAAGATCGTGGTGGATGGGTTCAACCGTTCACAAAGCGATTACACCGTCAAAGCAAGCTTGATCCAGCAGTATGACCGCGAACTAAAGCTCGCTTTGTCAGCAGGCAAAGGTCCAGACATCCTCTTTACCGAGGGACCCTCGTATTTGGTGCAGTACAGTAAAAACGGCCTGGTGATCCCGCTGGACGATTACGCGACCAAATACGGCTGGGATAAGAAGTTCATCACCAGCACGTTGAATCTGGAGCGGCTCAACAAGAAGCTCTATGGGCTGCCGGACGAGTATGAGAGTATGTTCTTGTACTACAACAAGACCCTGTTTGAAAAAAATGGGTGGACCCCACCGAAGAACGCGGAGGAGTTCCAACGCATTGTGGACGAAGCAAAAGCCAAGGGAATCACCCCGTTGGCGGGCGGCAATGCAAACTGGAAGGGAACAAACGAGTGGTTCATTACGGTCGTTCTGAATCACTACGCCGGTGCAGAAAACGTTTATCAGGGCCTGACCGGCAAGCTGCCGTGGAACGCCCCTGTCTTTGTGGAGGCGATCAATTTGCTCAACGACTGGTGGCAGAAAGGCTACTTCAGCAAAAACTATTACGCCTTATCCGATACGGAAGCCATCAACGAGGTCGCCACCGGTAAAGCGGCCATGACGTTTAGTGGTTCCTGGGCGATTCATGACATGACGCAGACCTTCTCTCAGAGCGGTCAAGAATGGGATTGGGCGCCCATCCCGAGTTTTGCCTCGAGCGCTACCTACCCGCTCTATGAACTCGGTATCGGCGGAACACAATCGATCAGCAAGTTCTGTAAAAATCCGGACGGCGCCGCGGCGTTTCTGGATTTTATGTATCAGCCAAAAGTATTCATGGCATGGACGGAGGCACAACCGTCCTCGGGTCAACTCTTGCCGCCAGGTAACTTTTCCGAGCAGGAAACCACCAGCTCCAAATTGGATCCGCGCCTCGTGAAGCAGAACGCCGAAGTCCTCAACTGCATTAGAACCGGCCAGATCGGGTACACCACTTGGGCGTTTTGGCCCGATCGGACCGAACAGTTGATGATTAACGAGATCGAAAAGGTGTGGTCAGGACAACTCAAAGTCGCTGATTACCTGAAGCAAGTGAACGATCAGTTCCAGCAGGATGTCAAGGACGGGCGCCTGCCTCCCGTCATCGCGCCGAGCGGAAAGGAGTAAGATGCCCGCCCGACCTGCGGGGAGTGAAGCTGGTTCGGAAGTGGCCCCGGGCGTTGCTTGGCCGGCTTCTGAGCGAAGGCGAGATCTCTCCGGCTGGTTTTACGTGGGCCCGTCGCTCCTCATCAACTGTCTTTTTCTGCTCTTTCCAGTTTTCGCGACCCTTTGGATGTCGCTGACCTCCTGGAACGGACTGGAGAGTCCGCAATGGGTCGGCGCGGCGAATTTTCTGGAGCTCTTCGCCTCCCAGCCTTTCTGGGGGGCGGCCGTCAACAATGCGAAGTGGACCGTGATCTTCCTCACTGTCCCCATCGCTCTGGCGCTTTTGGTCGCTGCTGCGCTGCTGCGAGTCCGACGGTTAGGGTTTCTCCAGACCCTTTTTCTTGTGCCGTACATCTTGCCGACTGTCGTCCAGGCCCGTGTCTGGCAGGGAATGATCTTAAACCCCGAAACCGGCCTGTTCGGCTGGCTAGGCAAACATGGCATCAATATCCCCGATCCTCTGATTAGCACCACCTTTTCTCTGTACGGCATTGCCATCGTCAACTTGTGGGCGTGGTGGGGGTTTCTCACCGTGATCTTTTTCGCGGCGTTTCGACAAATTGACCGGTCCTTGCTCGAGGCCGCACAAGTGGAGGGAGCTGGTTTCTGGCAGCAGCTGATTCACATCCAGATTCCGCTGATCAAGCCGACCGTCCTGTTTATGCTGATCATGACGTTCGTCTGGTCGTTTCTGGTTTTCGATTACGTGTACGTTCTCACCGACGGAGGACCTGCCGGCTCCAGTGAGGTGCTTTCCACGCTCGCCTTCCGTTACGGGTTCGAGCGCTTCGAATTTGGCAAGGCGGCCGCAATTTCGGCCTGTGCGGGCTTGCTCGGGATGTTCGCCATTTCCTTTTATTTGTGGCTGCAAAAGAAGGGATTTGAGCGCTAATGCAAACCCGAAAACTCGAAACGACCGCTTTGGCGGGCCTCTTGCTCCTGATGGCATTGGTCACGCTCTTTCCGATCGCGCTGATGCTGCTCAATAGCGTGAAATCGGACGTTGCGGTGCAGACCAATCCGCTCGCCTTGCCGAATCCTCTCGCGCTGGACAACTTCTCCAAAGCTTGGGATCAAGCGCATTTGGGAAGTTCGATTTTTCTTAGCGTGCGGATTGTCCTTTTGACCGTGCTGTTTACCTGTACCACAACTTGCCTGGCAGCGTACGCATTAGCCAGGCGCAAGGTCCGGCATTGGCCGTTGGTGAGCGGCTATTTTTTGGCGGCCACGACGGTGCCGATTACACTTCTGATCTTCCCGTTGTACAGCCTGGTTGTCAGGATGGGCTTGCTGGGCAACGAAATCGTGCTGGCGCTCATCTACACTGCCATCTACACGCCCTTCTCCATCTTTCTCCTGAGATCCTATTTCCTGGCCGTTCCCCTTGAGTTGGAGGAAGCTGCGCAGCTCGACGGAGCGGCCGGATTTCAAATTTTTCTCCAGGTGGTCCTTCCGCTGGTCAGTCCTGGCATTCTGACCGTGGCGCTGATCGTTGCCCTCTTCACCTGGAACGAGTTCTTACTGTCGTTGACCTTTTTTCAGAGCGAGGACGTCAAAACGGCCATTGTCGAATTCTATTCGTTCCAAGGCAGGTTCGGTACCCAATGGAGCCTGATGATGGCGAGTTCCGTCATTCTAGCCGGGCCGATCATTGTCATCTTTCTGGTTCTACAACGTTTCTTTGTCGAAGGTCTGGTCGCCGGCAGTGTAAAGGGTTGACCGTCCATTGCCCATTTTATGTTGGATTCACAGGAGTATGTCGAACGGGTGTACGCGGGGATTCTTGGCAAAATAATCGGCGTCTATCTGGGGCGTCCTTTTGAAGGTTGGACTCACCAGAAGATTCAGGCCGAACTCGGCGAGATCTGGTACTACGTGCATGATCGCCTAAACGTGCCGCTGGTTGTCGCCGATGACGATTTATCGGGTACTTTCACCTTTGTCCGAGCGTTGGCCGATCACGGTTTTCCACGCTCGATCAGCGCGGAACAAATTGGCCGCACCTGGCTCAACTATATTGTAGAGCAGAAGAGCATTCTGTGGTGGGGCGGCTTCGGAAACTCGACCGAGCACACGGCGTTCTTGCGCCTGAAGGCCGGGATACCAGCGCCGCAGAGCGGTTCAATCGCGATGAACGGCAATGTCGTCGCTGAACAGATCGGTGCGCAGATCTTCATCGACGGCTGGGCCCTGGCCGCGCCCGGCAATCCCGCACTTGCCGTTGAGCTGGCCGGAAAAGCAGCTTCGGTGAGCCATGACGGCGAAGCCGTCTACGCCGCGCAACTCCTCGCCGCGATGGAAGCCCAAGCGTTCATCGAACCACGGGTCGCGCAGCTGCTTGAAACCGGCCTTTCCTACGTTCCGCCCGAATCTCTGATTAATCGCTTGGTCCGCGACGTTCGCGACTGGAGCGCCGCCGATGGCGATTGGCGACTGACCCGAGAAAGAATCGAAAAGATCTACGGGTACGAGAAGTTCGGCGGGAACTGTCACGTTATCCCCAACCATGCCATCATTATCTTGAGTCTTCTCTATTCCGAAGACCGCTTTCATCGGGCCCTGATGATTGCCAATACTTCGGGTTGGGATACGGACTGCAATTCGGGCAATGTCGGTTGTTTCATGGGCATTAAGAACGGTTTGGCGGGGATCGATGACGGCCCGGACTTTCGCTCTCCGGTAGCGGACCGGCTTTATCTTTCGACCGCCGATGGCGGGCGCTGCATTACCGATGCGGTGCGCGAGACATACGAGATCTGTCGAACCGCCAGGGAGCTAAAACAAGTCGAGCCGATCCACCTACCCAAGGGCGGTTCGCGATTCCACTTCGATCTGCCGGGCTCTTGGCAAGGCTTTGAGCTCGAGTCGGCGGCTGATCCTTCTATCCTCACTTCGCTGCGCAACGTGCCGGGCCACAGCAAAAGCGGCCGTCGCAGTCTGGCTTGGGAGTTTCATCATTTGGCGAAAGGCAATTGCGCGCGCGTTTCGACGCCCACTTTCATTCCACTTGATGCAAAGGGACCCAGCCACTACATGCTGATGGCGTCTCCCACTCTGTTTCCTGGTCAGGTCGTCAAAATAAGATTGGAGGCTGATACGGCCAACTCGCGTTCCGTCCAAGTGTCGCTTTTTGTCGCGTTCTATGATGGCCAAGATCAGCTAACCCGCCATTACGGGCCGGTCTTTACGATCCAACCGGGTCAGTCCCACGAATCAGAATGGTCCATCGAAGATCTCGGCGGCGCGCCCATCGCTCGTTTTGGCTTTGAACTGACTTCCGAGTGGCGTGCGGAAGGCACACTCTACATTGATTACGTTAGCTGGAAGGGCACCCCGACCACCACCTTTCGACAACCGGCGATGGGCGGTAGCATGTGGCGTCGCGCTTGGATCAACGCCTTCGACAATGTCGGCACCCGATGGCCAGCCGCCTTTCACCTTTCTCAAGGGTGTGGAACGGGCTTGCTGATCCAAGGCTCTCGAGACTGGCAAGATTACCTGGTGCAGGCCACCATAACCCCGATGCTCGCCAAATCATTTGGCTTGGCGGCTCGCGTCCAAGGTCTCTTGCGCTACTATGCTCTACTCTTGGGACCGGGCCAACGGCTGCAACTCGTCCGGTCGTTCGATTCTACCCGGATTCTGGGAGAACAGTATTTTGAGTGGCAGTGGGGGCGTCCCTATAAAATGGGGCTTCAAGTAGAGGAGACCAACCTGGTGGGGTTTGTCAATGGAGAAGAAGTCTTTCGTATGCAGGATGTCGGCTCTCCATTGGAAGGAGGAGGTGTGGCGTTTGTCTGCGAGGAAGGCCTGATCACCAGTGACCAACTCGAGGTGGTGAGCAAAAAAATTTCTCCTTGGTAAGGTTCGAAGCTTGTGCCGGAAGCGTCGCAGCAACTGAGACGGCCGCTTGGGAAATTGCGGATCGCGGAATGCGGAATGCGGAATTTGTAGATTGGCAGCATTCACTTCGAATCAGTCTCGCTCGGAACGCACGGAGCATCTCTTCGGAGTTAACTAACCGCCTACCGCTTTATGCCGGTCCCATTTTCGCCGATCCACCAATCTACAGATCTCCCAATTCCGCATTCCGCAATTCGCAATTTCCTCAATGTTGAAACCTGGGCTAAATTCTCGAGCCCTTCGGGGCGAAGCACAGTCCCGAAGGGCGCTAGTTAAGGGTTCTTTGGGACGAGCAACTGCCCCGAAGGGGTTGAAGAACTCAACCCAAGGTTTTCAACCCGGAAAGGTAAGGCGGGACGCCGTACTTACGGCAGATAGGCGGGACATACTGGGTTAGAAGGGGTAATCAAACCACCGCTTCGCCCCCAGAAGTAGGTAAGGCGTCCCGCCTTACCCTCTTTGGTAAGCTAACCGTCCCGGTTCGCCCGGAGAAGTAAGTAAGGCGTCGTACGTGTTTAACGTCGTGCCCCAATCCTCCTCGTCGTCGTCCTTCGTCCTCGGCCGTTTATCGGGTGGTACGAGCGAAACTCTTGGGATTGGAACAGAAGCTGCCTATTAGTGCATGACACTATTAAAATCACTTTGCCCGAGAACTGACACGTGGCACGGTCGCTGGGGTCGAGAGTCATCCTCGTTCCCGATTGGGTGCGATAATTCCAAGAAATGAGACGCATTAGTGAAGGATGGTCGCAGGGACAGGCTTTCCTATCGATGGAGTTGCCCTGCAAGCTTTCCTCCTTCAAATGTCTGCGATAGTTAAAAGCAATCAGAACGCTGCAAAATGGGTATTGGAAGGAGTCAGGGATTTACGCAAGCTTATGGTACCTGAGTACAGGCCGGTTCTGGAGCCAGGTGGCGTACAGCATCTAAAATGAGTAGGAGTTTTTATGAACAAGCTTCAAATTAAAGGTTCGTGGAACGAGCTAAAGGGCAAGCTTAAACAGCAATACGGAAATCTCACCGATGATGATTTGGTGTTTGCGGAGGGTAAAGAAGATGAACTGTTTGGACGGCTGCAAAAGAAACTCGGAAAGAGTAAGGACGCTGTCCGGCAGATGATTGAGAAAATGTGATTTTTAATAGGGGAGTGGTCAGGAGTTGGGAGTTGGGGGTTGCTTAGTGGGACGTCGGTTTTTGCGATGTAATACATCGTTTGCTTCGCCTCTATGCAATGAGGAATTCGACTGGAAGGGAGTATCTCTTCCCGGCATAGATATTTAAGTCTCCGAACTCCTGACTTTCGTTGTCCTCAAGGTAATCGCTCGTAAGGTCTGATGGCCGGTATTTCGTCTGCCACGGCCTGTTCGCCTGGTCTGCCGCGAGGGCGGTCTGCGTGACTTGGTGACGCAGTTGGCGGCACACCAACTTGATGTCGTCCTGGCTCACGAACAGTCAAGAAGCGCTTTTCGAGGGAAGACGTTGAATTATCGCTGGGCAAGATCTGGCGTTATCCTGTGCGCTTCCGCGCGATTGGCCACCAAGCTGCGTCGGACATTTCCGCATTCATTGAACGGAGCTCCAGCCGTTCTGCCAACCATGGAGATGCCCTTGCGACGAGTCTTGGAATTCACTTTCGGCCGAATGTCATCGCAGAAGTTGACAATCGGAGGTTAGAGAAAACCGAAGAATAGGTTCTACTATTCGTATTGGTCTGAAGTCCGGAAAATAGTAGTTTGCCCGCGTTCACCATGAAGAGCGCCGACTTTAAGAAAACCATGACCAGAGAATTAAACGACTTTATCCAAAACCAAGCCCGCGCCCTCTCGCTCGCCGAGCTCGTCCGGTTGACCGCCGATTTGCCCGCGTTGCGTGAACGATTCGCCACCATTCCAGCGCGGACCTATCCCTCTCTGGCAGATCAACTGCAATTCCTTTCCCTCGTGGTCGAGGACCAGGTCGTGCAAAACCCTGCCGGGCAGATGGTGGGTGAAGCGGCGTTCGCGCTGCTCTATTTCCAACGCGCGAGTGATCTGATTCCCGACTCCATTCCAGGCATGGGATTATTGGACGACGCGATGATCGTCCGTATCGTGCTGGGTCGCCATGAGCCGGCATTAAAGTTCAGTCCGCACAGTGACAAGCT
>Ga0210387_10001040_pt1 | contig 20667 bp, 16 predicted proteins | sample IncBWC7OmetaG_FD_160108 | JGI IMG/M metagenome (GOLD analysis project Ga0210387, IMG submission 160108) | Forest soil microbial communities from Barre Woods Harvard Forest LTER site, Petersham, Massachusetts, United States - Inc-BW-C-7-O ...
GGCGACGGTGGTTCTTATTGCGACCGTCTTCGCGACGTACCACTGGTTGAGCTACATCAGCGGCGCGATGAATGCGAACGATGCGAAGTACGTCGCGGCGTTCGTCGGTAACTTTCGCTTCGCCTCGCTCGGCACGCAGTACTTTACGGCCGCCCAACCTCCCTCGACGTTGCAACAGTTCTGGTCACTGGCTGTTGAAGAGCAGTTCTACTTGGTGTGGCCACTCTTGTTCCTCTTGATCACCTTGCCTTGGAAGAGATTCTCGCCCGTCCCACGCTTGGTGGGCGCGTTGACAATCGTGATCGGTGCTTCGCTCACCTGGAGCGTGATTGAAACCCGTCAGAACGAAGTGTGGGCTTTCTTCTCGCCGTTGACGCGTGCCTGGGAATTGGCGCTCGGGGCCATGCTCGCCGTTGTCGGCCCGCACTTGCGGGGACGCGCGCCACGCTCTGGATTGATTCTCGGAGCGCTCGGACTGGCTGTAGTTGTCCTCTGTACTTGGTTTTATTCTTCGACAACAACGTGGCCAGGTTCAGCCGTGATCGCGCCGGTGCTCGCGACGGGCGCGATCATCGCGGGAGGATCTCTTCGCGGCTCCGATAGGTTTGGGCGCCTCGCCAATTTTCCGCCCTTCCAATGGTTGGGCAACATTTCGTATTCGTTGTATCTCGTTCACTGGCCCGTGATCGCAATTGCGACGCAATACGCCGTCGCTCCGTTGCCTCTGAGGAGCGAAATCGAACTAGTCCTAGTCTCCGTGGCGCTGGCGGCGGTGCTGTATTACGCGTTCGAGAATCCGATACGTAGGTCACAGTGGCTCGTGAAACATCGAGGAGCAACCTTCATTTTCGGAGCGGTCCTTATCGGCCTTTCTTTCGCCGCAATTTACTGGCACCTAAACCACTACTGACACGCCCCGGTTCGCGACTCGCTCTTTCAGTAGTCTGACCCGGTGATTGACTTACATACTCACTCGACGTTCTCCGACGGATCGGACACCCCGAGTGAGTTGGCGGCCAAGGCTCACGCTCTCGGGCTGCGCGCCATCTCTTTGACGGATCACGACTCGACGAACAGCTACCGCGAGATGGAGCTCGCGACCAGCGAGTATGGAATCGAACTCGTGGCCGGAGTCGAGGTCTCCCTGCGCGACGACGAGTTCCCGATGAACCGCGGCGAGCGAACGGCTCCGCGCAGCGTACACATGCTCGCCTATTTCCTTCCTTTGACGCCCGAGCACCCGCTACAACAGAAGTTGGCCAAGCTGCGACGCGATCGCGACGTACGCAACCTCGAACTCGTCGAACTCCTCCAGAAAGAGGGCTTTGACCAACTGACCCTGGAGTACCTCATCGCCATGTCGGGCAACCTGCACTCCATCGGGCGGCCACACTTTGCTCGCGCCATGTTCGAGCTGCACCCCGAGATCGTGGGCGAACGCACCGATGAGAGCTGGAACCGGATCTTCGTCGAGTGGTTGGGAACTGGAGGGCGCGCGTACATACCCAAGACGTCGATGCCGATTGAGGACTTCGTCGATGCGGCAGAGGGCTCATCGACGGTCTTTTCCATCGCACACCCACTGGTCAACTACATCGACGACCTTACGAGCCGCTCGATCGAGCAGGTAATGCCGCGGGTCATGGCCTCGCTGCGCGAGCGAGGCGTGAAGGGAATCGAGGCCTACTACGGCGGCACCAACGACGCGACGCGCCAGCTCATGGTGAAACTCACTCGCGACGCCGGAATGATTCCCACGGGTGGTTCGGACTACCACGGGCACTACAAAGAGGATGTCGCCCTCGGCGTGGGACGTTCCGGTGACCTGCGGGTGCCGGACGAGATTCTCGACGAACTGAAAGCGGCGCTTCCGGCCTAGAGGGTTTCGAGCGCGTCGGTGAGTGCACCCTCGCGGCGAGTGGCGACTTCTTCCACCGACACGTCGATGAACGTTCCGATCGTCACGCGATCTCCGCCTACCGCCCCCATTACCTCGGCGCTCACGCCCACTGCCCTGGCACGCGTGACTAACGCCTCCGCATCACTCGTCGCGACGACGAATCGACCTGGAAACTCCGAGAAAAGCTCGCCGCTGTCTTCGACGCGAGTGACGTTCACGCCGCGGCGCGTCGCCGCCGTCATCTCGGCCAGCGCCACCGCCAATCCTCCGCCAGCGATGTCGTGCACAGCACTGACATCGCTGGACTTACCAGCACAGACCCTCGCCACTTCGCCAGCCACGAACGACACGCTCAACGCCAGAGCATCGAGATCGAGGGCGAAGAGCCGCCCGCCGCGACGACCACGTCGGGTCGCCCAACGCGAGCCGCCCAACGGGAAGGCCTCGTCGCTCGACGCGTGGCGGTTACCGACGAGCACGAGAGCATCTCCGTCGCTCCAGCTCCAGCCCGGTGGAGGCGACTCCAGACGCTCGATCACTCCCAGTAGCCCGATCACCGGAGTGGGGTCGATGTCGCGTCCGCCACTTTCGTTGTAGAGCGACACGTTGCCGCCAATCACCGGCAGGCCGAGGCGCTCACAGGCTTGCGCCATCCCTTCGATCGACTCGATGAGCTGCCACATCACCTCGGGGTGCTCGGGGTTTCCAAAGTTCAGACAGTTCACTACGGCCTTGGCGGTCGCTCCCACGCAGGCCAAGTTCGCCACCCCTTCGGCGACGCTGTAGGCCGTGCCGAGACGAGGGTCGAGCGCGCACCAGCGCGGGTTCGAGTCAGTCGACAGAGCGATGCCCTTGCTCGAAGCGGGCAGGCCCGGACCGGCCAGGCGCAAGAGCGCGGCGTCACGTCCCGGACCCACGACGGTGTTCAAAAACAGTTGCGAGTCGTACTGGCGATAGACCCAGGCCGGATCGATCAACAGGTCGAGTAGGTCGTCATTCGCCGATCCGATCGGCTCGTCGTGCGTGGGGTCGTCCGCCCAGACGGCGTCCAACAACACCGGGCGTTCGTGCGGACGGTCGTAGAGCGGCGCGTCATCGGCCAGCGCGGCCGCGGGCACATTAGCGAGGATCTCACCGTCGAAGCCATCGCGAATGCGCAGCATGGCTCGGGCCACGCCGTCGCCTCCGATCTCGGGCTCGACGACCCGGCCCACCACGCTCGCGCGCACTTCCCACTTGTCGCAGAGGGCCTTGACGACCTCGAAGTTCTCGGGGGTAATGATCGCGAGCATGCGTTCTTGAGACTCCGACGTCATGATCTCGTAGGGTGCCATACCCGCTTCGCGCAGCGGCACCGCGGTGACGTCGACGTCCATGCCGACTCGCCCGCGCGCCGCGGTTTCACTGGTCGCGCACACGAGCCCCGCGCCGCCGAGGTCTTGGATGCCCACGACGAGCCCTTCGTCCAGCAACGCCAGGCACGCCTCGATCAGTCGCTTCTCCTCGTAGGGGTCGCCCACCTGCACGCTCGGACGCTTGGCCTCGTCGAGTGACGCGGCTCCGTCCTCACCGGCAAACCCCGCCGAGGCCAGCACCGACACGCCCCCGATGCCGTCTCGCCCCGTGCGCGAGCCCAACAGCACGGCGAGGTTTCCCACCCCTGAGGCCACGCCCAGCACAAGGCGCTCGGTGGGCAGAGCGCCGACGCACAGCACGTTGACCAGGGGATTCCCGGCGTAGCAGTCGTCGAAGGTGAGCTCGCCACCGATCGTGGGCACGCCAACAGAGTTGCCGTATCCCGAGATGCCCGCGACCACGCCCTCCAAGAGCCAGCGCTGGCGCGCGTCGTTCAGTTGGCCAAAGAAGAGCGGGTCCATCACCGCGAGTGGACGAGCACCCATCGTGAAGACGTCGCGCAGGATGCCGCCCACGCCCGTTGCCGCCCCCTGATACGGCTCGATCGCCGACGGGTGGTTGTGGCTTTCGATGCGGATCGCGACCGCGATGCCGTCTCCGGCGTCGATCACGCCCGCGTTCTCGCCCGGTCCCACGAGTACGTGTGCACCCGTCGTCGGAAGTCGTCTCAGGTGCAGCCGTGAGGACTTATAGGAACAGTGCTCGGACCACATCACCCCGAAGAGGGCTAACTCCAGGTGATTGGGCTCGCGTGCGAGAACGAGGTTGATCTGGTCGTACTCGTCGTCGCTCAACCCGAGAGCTCCGTGCAGGCTCTGGGGGGAAATCACGCACCAAAACTACCCGGCGAAAGGGCCTGCTCTAGCGCGAAAGGGTGGCGAGAGAGGTTGCGACAAAACTCTCGAGCAGGATACGTCCGTCCTCGCTGCCCAAGAGCGTCGACATCGCGCGCTCGGGGTGCGGCATAAGGCCCACCACATTGCCGCCCTCGTTCGCGATGCCGGCGATGTCGCCGCGCGATCCGTTGGGATTGTCTTTGTACGTGAGCACGATGCGGTTGTGAGTGACGAGTTCGTCGTAGGTCGGATCGTCACAGATGTAGGAACCCGAGAAGTGGTTGATGGGGATGATCAGTTCATCACCCAATACGGCGCGCGACGTCAGTACTGACGTCGTAGAGGAGACCACCAGTGTCGTGGGCTGGCACAAGAAGGCCAATCCTCGGTTCTTCTGCAATGCTCCCGGTAGCAGCCCCGCTTCGGTCAGCACTTGGAATCCGTTGCAGATGCCCAGCACCGAGCCACCGTCCTCGGCGAAACGTCGCACCGCATCCATCACCGGTGAAAAGCGGGCCAGCGCCCCGGGGCGCAGGTAGTCACCGTGGGCAAATCCGCCCGGCAAGATGACCCCGTCGAAGCCCGACAGGTCGGTCGTCGAGTGCCAGACGAGCTCGGCCTGCGCACCCAAGCTGGCGACACCGTTCAGCGCGTCGTACTCGCAGTTCGACCCGGGAAAGACAACCACGCCGATGCGCGTCACGACAGCGACACCTCGCCGAGTCGCACGTGCGCGTCTTCGATCACGGGATTCGACAGCAGCCGCTCCGCGAGCGCCGTTGCCTTGTTCAAGGCATCTGTTTCACTGGTGGCTTCGATGTTCATGCGGAAAGACTTGCCCGCCTTCACGTCGCTCACGCCCGTAAAACCCAAGGCGGGTAAGGCTTTTTCGATGGTCGCGCCCTCGGGATCGGCGATGCCGGCGCGCAACGTCACGTCGACGATAACGAAGTAGTTCACTACGAAAAACCGTACCATTCGTTCAGTGAGCGACCAGTTACGCGCTCGTAGGCGCTGACGTAGCGATCCGAGGTTTCCGCCACGATCTCCTCGGGCACCGAAGGTGGCGGCGGCGTGCGGTCCCATCCGAGTGCGTTCAACCAGTCGCGAAAGGGCTGCTTGTCAAAACTCGGTGGCACCTCTCCGGGACGCACGGCTGCAGCCGGCCAGATCCTCGATGAGTCGGGGGTGAGCACCTCATCACACACACAAAGCTGTCCGTCGACGTATCCCAGTTCGAACTTGGTGTCCGCCAGAACGAGTCCTTCGTTCGCCAGTCTCTCTTGTGCTCGGGTGAACAGCGACAGACAGATCGCTCGGGCCTCGTCCAACGCCTCACTCCCCACGATCTCCGCGGCACTCGCCAGGTCGATGTTGAGATCGTGTCCACTCTCCGCCTTGGTTGACGGAGTGAAGATCGGCTCGGGGAACGGATCGGTCAGTCGCATCCCGGCGGGAGCGCTCATGTGATGCACCGTGCCGTTGTCGACATACTCGTCGTACGCCTGGCCGGCGAGGCGACCTCGCACGATGCACTCGAGATTCAACATCGTCGCGCGCCGGACCATCATCGTGCGCCCGTGCAGGTCAGGTTGATCGAAGAAGCCCAGAACCGTCCGGTCAATCACGCGGGGATCGCAACTGACCAGCGCACTCGGCACGTCGGGGGCGACCTCGTTGACCCAGAAGTCGGTCAGTCCCGTGAGTACGCGGCCCTTCTCGGGGATCGGCTCGTTCATCACCACGTCAAAGGCGCTCAGTCGGTCCGTAGCGACCATCAGCATCAAGTCGTCGTCGATCTCGAAGAGGTCGCGCACCTTGCCGGAGTACAGGTGGTGCAGATCCGCGAGACTCACGATATCCACGTTAGCGATGACAAGATTCGACGCCGGTGCGTCAGCAGGCGGTCGAGATCGAAGGCGCGCGCAATCTGCGCGTCGGTCAGCTCGACCTCGTCGTCGCCTTCGATGACCTCACGAAAGTTGCGTCGCTGATCGATCGCCGAACGCGAGTCGCGCTGCACGATGCGGTACGCCTCGTCGCGATTCATGCCTGCCTCGACGAGGGCCGTGAGAATGCTCTGGGAGTAGACGAGGCCGAGAGAGGTCACGTTGAGATTGTCGAGCGCCTGTTCTGCTTGGACGACGACGCCATCGGCCAGCCACGTCGCCTTGCGCAACATGTACACCGTCAGCTGCAACGCGTCGGGCAGCACAATGCGCTCGACACTGGAGTGCGAGATATCGCGTTCGTGCCAGAGCGTCACGTCTTCGAGGCCCGCCTGAAGGTATCCGCGCAACACCCGGGCCATGCCCGCCAGACGCTCGGCGGTCACTGGATTGCGCTTGTGCGGCATGGACGAGGATCCCTTTTGACCCTCGGCGAAGGGCTCTTGCATCTCACCGACTTCGCTGCGCGAGAGGAGGCGCACCTCGGTCGAGAAGTTCTCGATGGATGTGCCGATCGCCGCGCACGCGTAGAGAACTTCGGCGTGACGGTCGCGGGCGATGACTTGGGTCGCGGGCCCCGGCGTAAGACCCAGGTGCGAACACACGTAGTCCTCCACCGCGGGGTCGATGTTGGAGTACGTGCCGACCGCTCCGCTCAACTTGCCCACCGCGATGGCCGCACGCGCGTTCTGCGCCCGTGCGATGTCGCGGTCGACCTGCAGAGCGAAGAGCGCGAACTTCTGGCCGTAGGTCGTGGGCTCGGCGTGCATGCCGTGGGTGCGCCCGAGGACCGGCGAGTCGATCGTCTCGATCGCGCGTCGCGTAAGGGCATCGCGCAGTGCGGTCACCTCGGTGATGACGATGTCCATGGCCTGACTCAGGCAGTAACACAGGGCCGTGTCGACAACGTCGGACGACGTGAGCCCGAAGTGCACCCACGAACCTTCGGGCATCCCGATGCGTTCTTGGACGACGTCGACAAAGGCGGCCGTGTCGTGGTTGGTGGTCTCTTCTCGCTCGTTCACCGCCGCGACGAAGCCGGCGTCAACGACCGGGCGCCTCGCGCGCAGCGCGGCGGCGTCGGCGCTCGGCAGAACGCCCAGTCCCGCAAGTGCGTCGGCGGCGAGGAGTTCGACCTCGAGCATCGTGTCAAAGCGCGTCTCGTCGCTGAAGAGTGCGGCTACGTCCTTGGGGGCGTATCTCGGTATCACGTCTCTCCTTGGCTGGCGCTGAGAGCGATGTCGCTGCGACGCACGCTTCCCTGAAAGGTTATGAGGGCGGCCCCGGCGTAGGCCCGCTCGCGGGCGTCCGCGAGTGTGTCCCCGAGACCGGTCACCGCGAGCACTCGCCCGCCGTTGGTGAGGAATCGGCCTTTGTCATCGCGCTTGGTGCCGGCGTGAAAGACGATCACGTTGTCCATGGCCGTGGCGAGTTGGCCGTCCGCCCCGAGCCCGTCGATGACGTCGCCGGTGCGCGGAGACTGGGGATAGCCCTCGCTCGCCAGCACCACGGTCACGCTCGCGCCCTGGGTGGTCATACTCGCGCCCGCCAACTGACCCGCACCGGTGCGCGCGAGTAGATCGTAGAGACCAGAACCGTAGAGCGGGGCCAGGACCTCGGCCTCGGGATCCCCGAAGCGCACGTTGTACTCGAGCAATTTGGGCCCGGCTGCGGTCAACATGAGTCCCGCGTAGAGGACACCGCGAAAGTCGATGCCACGGAGTTTCAGTTCCGCGAGCGTCGGCGCGACGATGGCGCGCATCACCTCGCTCACGTCGGCGTCACGCAGTGTGGCCATCGGCGCGTAGGCGCCCATTCCGCCCGTGTTGGCACCCGCGTCCTGGTCACCGACGCGCTTGTAGTCCTGCGCGCTCGCGAGGACCACGACGTCGGTGCCGTCACAGAGCACGTGCAACGAACACTCGTCACCCACCAGGGCCTCTTCGAGCACGATCGTGCGACCGGCCACGCCAAAGGACTTGCCGGACAACTTGTCCGCGATGTCGCGCTTGGCTTCATCGAGATCGCTCGTCACCAGAACGCCCTTGCCCGCCGCCAGGCCGTCGGTCTTGATCACGTAGGGCGGCGTCATCGTGTCGAGGAAGCCGGCCGCCGCGGCCTCGTCGCTGAAGATGCCGTACGCGGCAGTGGGCACCCCCGCCACGGTGAGGAACTCCTTCATGAAGGACTTGGAACCTTCGAGTTGCGCGCCGTCCTCACCAGGTCCGACGACGGTCTTGCCCTGCTTGCGCAGCCGATCAGCGAGGCCCTCGACGAGCGGCGCTTCGGGACCGATCACGAAGAGATCCGCGTCCAGTTCGGTGGCTGCTGTGGCGACACACGTAAGTCCGTGGGCCGCAATGCCGTCATTCCCCGGGGTGACGGTGACCTCAGACGACTGCGCCAAGGCGTGGGCCAAGGCGTGCTCTCTCGCCCCCGATCCCACCACGACGCTGCGCGTCATGACGTGCGCACGAACTGTTCGCGCTCCGGTCCGACGCCGACGACCGAGATGGGAGCTCCGATCCTCTCTTCGAGGAAGCGCACGTACGCCAGGGCCAGTGGCGGCATCTGATCGATGTGACTGATCGAGGTGAGATCGCACTGCCAACCCGGCACGGTCTCGTAGATCGGGGTGACCTCGTGCAAGACCGATTGATGAAACGGCATGTGGTTGTAGCGCACGCCCTCGTGCTCGTACGCGACGCACACCCTGATCTCGTCGAACTCATCGAGGACATCGAGCTTGGTGAGAGCGATCTCGGTGAGGGAGTTGAGTCGAACGGCCTGGCGAGCCATGACGACATCAAACCAGCCCACCCGACGCCGCCGACCCGTGTTGGTGCCGAACTCGTGACCGCGCGTGACAAGGTACTCCGCCGTCTCGCCGTCGAGCTCGGTGGGAAAAGGTCCCGCGCCGACGCGCGTCACGTAGGCCTTGGCGATTCCCACCACCGAGGTGATGTCGCGCGGGCCGAGTCCCGAGCCGACGCACGCTCCACCGGCGACGGGGTTGGACGAGGTGACGAAGGGGTACGTGCCGTGGTCGAGATCCAAGAACGTCGCCTGGGCCCCTTCGAGCAGGATGCGCTTGTCGGCGTCGAGCGCGTCGTGCACGAGGCCGATGGTGTCGGCAATCATGGGCGCGACGCGCGGAGCGAGCTCGTCGAGGTACCGCTCGGCGATGTCTTTGGCACTGATCGCCGGACGGTTATAGATCTTGGTCAGGATCAGGTTTTTCTCGTGCAACACCACGTCGAGCTTCTCGCGGAAGATCTTGGGGTCCAAGAGATCCTGGACGCGCAGTCCCACCCGCGCGGACTTGTCCGCGTAGGCGGGACCGATGCCCCGCTTGGTCGTACCGAGTGCGTTGCGTCCGAGGAATCGCTCGGTGAGACGATCCAACTCTTGGTGATAGGGCATGATCAAATGCGCGTTGCCCGAGACCACGAGTCGCGACACATCCACCCCGCGTTCGCTCAGCGTGTCGAGTTCGGCCAACAGCACCGCCGGGTCAACGACCACGCCATTGCCGATGACCGGGGTCACGCCCTCGTAGAGGATGCCCGAGGGCACAAGTTGGAGGGCGAAGACCTGCCCGTCCACCACGATGCGGTGCCCGGCGTTGTGTCCACCCTGATAGCGAACGACAAAGTCCATGTCGCGTGCCAAGAGGTCGGTGAGTTTTCCCTTGCCTTCGTCACCCCACTGGGTTCCAACCACGACGGTTGCGGGCACTTGACTCCCTCAGAGACGGCCTCGGTACACGCAAAGCCTACCGGAACCGAATGTGCTCTTCGTTAGTGGAAGGTGAGCACTCCGTCGCTCGCGTCGACCTTGATGGTGTCGCCCTCCTTGTAGTCGCCCCGAAGGACGGCCAGGGCGAGGGGGTCTTCGAGGCGACGCTGGATGACGCGCTTCAAGGGACGTGCGCCATAGGCCGGGTCGAAGCCCTCGGCGGCCAGAGTGTGCGCCGCGGCGCTGGTGAGGTCGAGGCTGAGCCGGCGCTGGGCCAAGCGCTGGCGCAGTCGGCCCAGTTGGATCTGGACGATGATCGCGAGGTCGTCTTCGCTGAGCGAGCGAAATCGAATGATCTCATCGATGCGGTTGATGAACTCGGGTCGAAAGAACTCGAGCGGATCGCCGGGCAGGTTGCTGGTCATGATGAACACCACGTTGGTGAAGTCCACGGTGCGACCCTGACCGTCGGTGAGGCGCCCGTCGTCGAGAACCTGCAGGAGCAAGTTGTAGACGTCGGGGTGAGCCTTTTCGATCTCGTCAAGCAGCACCACGGCGTAGGGACGCCGACGAATCGCCTCGGTGAGCTGTCCACCCTCTTCGTAGCCCACGTAGCCCGGAGGGGCTCCGATCAGGCGCGACACAGCGAACTTTTCCATGTACTCACTCATGTCGAGACGCACCATCGCGTGCTCGTCGTCGAAGAGGAACTCCGCCAGGGCACGGGCGAGCTCGGTCTTGCCCACACCAGTGGGACCGAGAAAGAGGAACGATCCAATGGGACGATTCGGGTCCGAGAGACCCGAGCGTGATCGACGAATGGCGTTGGACACCGCGGTGACCGCTTCGTCTTGGCCCACGACGCGCGAGTGCAGCAGGTCTTCCATGCGCAGCAACTTGTCGACCTCGCCCTCGAGCAGTTTGGACACGGGAATGCCCGTCCAGCGAGAGATCACCTCCGCAATGTCTTCGGCGTCAACTTCTTCCTTGAGGAACGCGCCGTTCGCTTGGAGCTCGTTGAGTTCACGCGTGGCCGTGTCGATCGTGCGCTCAAGCTCGGGCAGGGTGCCGTAGCGCAGGGCGGCCGCGCCAGCGAGGTCGCCCTGGCGTTCGAGCCGCTCAGCCTCGGCGCGGCGATCCTCGTACTCCTGCTTGGCGACTTGGATCTTCGAGATGGCCTGCTTCTCGGCCCGCCAGCGCGCGGCCAGTTCGTCAGACTCTTCCTTTAGTTCGGCGTACTCGGCTTCGAGAGCCTCCTTGCGCTCGAGAGAGGCGGCGTCGGTTTCGTTCTCGAGGGCCATGCGCTCGATGTCGAGTTGGCGAAGCCGTCGGATCACCACGTCGAGTTCGGTGGGCATCGAGTCGATCTCGATGCGCAACTTCGACGCCGCTTCGTCCATGAGGTCGATCGCCTTGTCGGGCAGGAAGCGGTTCGCCACGTAGCGCGAGGACAGCGTCGCCGCCGCCACGAGGGCGGCGTCTTGGATGCGCACGCCGTGGTGCACCTCGTAGCGCTCCTTCAGCCCGCGCAGGATAGCGATGGTGTCGCTCACCGAGGGCTCGCCCACGAAGACCTGCTGGAAACGGCGCTCGAGGGCGGCGTCCTTTTCGATGTACTGGCGGTACTCATCGAGCGTGGTCGCACCGATGAGGCGCAGTTCGCCGCGCGCGAGCAGCGGCTTGATCATGTTGCCGGCGTCCATCGCCCCTTCACTCGCGCCGGCACCCACGATCGTGTGCAGTTCGTCGATGAAACTGATCACTTCACCCTGGGCGTCTTCAATTTCTTTGAGCACGGCCTTCAGGCGCTCTTCGAACTCGCCGCGATACTTGGCTCCCGCCACCATGGCCGCGAGGTCCAGGGCGATGAGTCGTCGATCGCGCAGTGACTCTGGCACGTCGCCTTCGACAATGCGCTGGGCCAGACCCTCGACGATGGCGGTCTTGCCCACACCCGGTTCGCCGATCAGCACGGGGTTGTTCTTCGTGCGACGTGAGAGCACCTGAATGACGCGACGTATCTCGTCGTCACGTCCGATGACGGGGTCAAGCTTGCCCGCCCGCGCGAGGGCCGTGAGGTCGCGACCGTACTTCTCGAGGGACTGAAAGGTCTCTTCGGGGTTCTCCGAAGTGATTCGCGCCGAGCCACGAATGCTGCGCAGAGCGGCGAGCAGCGCCTCGCGCGTCGTGCCGAGTTCGCTCGCGAAGGCGACCAGGATGTGATCGACCGAGAGATACTCATCACCCATGTCGCCGCGTAGTTCGTCGGCCTGCTCGAGTCCCTGGCGTGTCTCGGGCGAGAGCCCGGGCTGGGATCCACCCACGGTGCGCGGTTCGCGGGCCACACGCTCGTTGAGTTGGGCGGCGATGTCGATGGGGTCAAGGTCGGCCGCGATGAGCAGCGGGCGTGCGACGCCGTCGGGCTGGTTGAGCAGCGCGAGGAGAAGGTGGGCCGGCGTGACGTAGGGGTTGCCGGCCGCTCCGGCTTGGGTGGTGGCGGCCTGGAAGGCCTCGCGGGTCTTGACGGTCCAACGCTGTGGGTCAAGAGCCATCAGCGAGCCTTTCTCTTCTTGGTGGGCTGGGGCGAAACGGCCATCGCGTTTTGCACCGGCACCAGGTCGCGCCGGTAGTGACGGTGGGTCTGTTCGATCGCGCGGCGCGCCTCATCCGCGAGTGCGTCAATCTGCGCCCGCAGTTCGGCGACGTGATTCTCGAGCGCCATGATGCGCTTGACGCCCTCGAGGTTGACGCCCTCGTTCGTGAGATCCTGGATGCGCTTGAGCGCGGCGAGATCCTCTTCGCTGAAGCGTCGCGATCCACCACTCGTGCGCTCGGGGTGCAGGAGACCGCTGCGCTCATAGTTGCGCAGGGTCTGGGGGTGAACCCCGGCGAGCTCGGCGAAGACCGAGATCACATAGACCGCGTGCACGTTGCGCTCAGTCACTGACGACCTCCGGTTCGGCGTCCTCTCGCTCGTTCAGGGCCACGGCTAGTTGTTCGACCAGGGTGCGCTGGCGCTTGGTGAGCTTCTTGGGCACGTCAACCGACAGCGTGACGAGCAGGTCGCCCGCCGCTGACTTGCCGTGGGCTGGAACACCGCGGCCCTTGACGCGCATCGTGGTGCCGGGCTGCGTGCCCGCGGGCACCTTGAGCGTGACGGGCTCATCGAGAGTGGGCACATCGACCGTGGTGCCGAGCATGGCTTGGGTGAGGGGAACCTTCACGCTGGTCGTCACGTTGCGACCGCGACGATCAAAGCGCGCGTCGCTCGTGACGTGGACGTCGACGTAGAGGTCACCGGCCGGACCGCCGTTCGCACCCGGGCTGCCCTTGCCCTTCAGGCGAATTCGCTGGCCGTCAACGACCCCTGGTGGAATGCGCACGTTCACGCGCCGCGAGGAGGGTTCGCGACCCGTGCCGTGACAGGTGGGACAGGCTTGAGCGAAGTGACCGCCGCGTCCCTGACAGATGGGGCACACGCTGGACATGGCGAAAGGTCCCTGGTCGTCGTTGATCACGCCGCGCCCACCACAGCGCTCACAGGTGAGAAAATCGCTGCCCGGCGCGCCGCCCGTTCCCTTGCACGTGTGACAGGCCTCGTTGGTGGGCAGATTCACACTGGTCGTGACGCCCTTGACGGCGTCGCGAAAGCTGAGGTGTAGCGCGGTCTCAAGGTCCGCGCCACGCTGAGCTTGATTGCGCGCGCGTCGACCGCCACCAAAGAGTCCCCCGAAAAGGTCGCCGAGGTCACTGAAGTCGCCGGTCTGAAAGTTAAACCCACCGGCACCTGCCCCGCCCAGGCCACTCGCGGCCGGACCGAGACGGCGGACCTCGTCGTACTCCTTGCGCTTGGCGTCATCGCCGAGCACGTCGTAGGCGACCGAGATCTCCTTGAACTTCTCTTCCGATCCGGGATGCGTGTCGGGGTGATACTCCTTGGCCAACTTGCGGTACGCCCGGGTGATCTCCTTATCGGTGGCACTCGAGGTCAGTCCGAGCACTTTGTAGTAGTCCTTGTCGAACCACTCGCGTTCAGCCATCCCTATCCGGACCTATCCGCTGACTTTCACCATGGCGGGTCGAAGAACAACACCCCGCCAGAGGTACCCCGCGCGCAGGACGTCTTCGACGACGGGACCCTGGGTCTCGCCGTCACCTTCGTGTGGCGCGTGTGCGACGGCATCATGGATCTGGGGGTCAAAGGGAACGTTGGCCTCGTCGATGCGCTCCAGGCCCTCTTTGGCCAGGGCGGCCAGCAGCAGACCACGGGTCTGGGCGAGCGCGGTTGCTTCGGCGCTCGTGGCGTCGGGAAAGTGCGCTTGGGCGTAGTCGAAGGCGTCCAGGGTGGGTAGGAGCTTGGCCACGAAGTCACCGGTCGCCCGGCGCGCGGCGTCGTCCGCCGTGCGTGCCACGCGCTTGCGGTAGTTCTCGAACTCGGCCTGGAGACGTTGAAGGGCGTCGAGGTACTCATCCCTCTGGCGCTCGGACTCGCTGCGATCGTCGAACGCCTCGGTCGCGTCGTCCTCCGACGACGCGACCGGCTCATTCTTTACAACGTCGTCACTCATTCGTCCACGATCTCGGCGTCGACGATGTCGTCGTCGTCACCGGCCGGAGCCGCGGGCTCGTTCACGTTGGACTTGGCGGCCTCCTCGTAGAGACGCGCGCTGAAGCTCTGGCTCACGCTGAGCAACTTGTCGGTGCCTGACTTGATGGCCTCGATGTCGGTGCCATTCAGCGCCTCCTTCAGCGTGGCCAGCGCCGATTCCACATCGGTGCGCTCACTGCCCTGGAAGGACTCGGCTTGGTCCTTGAGCAACTTCTCGGTCGAGTAGACCAAGCCGTCGGCGTTGTTGCGCACTTCGGCCTCCTCGCGGCGCTTGCGGTCGTCCTCGGCGTGAGCCTCGGCGTCGCGCACCATGCGGTCGATCTCCTCTTTGGAGAGCGACGATCCGCCGGTGATGGTCATCGACTGGGTCGCCCCGGTCGCTTGGTCCTTGGCCGAGACGTGCACGATGCCGTTCGCGTCGATGTCAAAGGTGACTTCGATCTGGGGCATGCCGCGCGGCGCGGGCGGGATGCCCACGAGCTGGAACTTGCCCAGCGTCTGGTTGTAGGACGCCATCTCACGCTCACCCTGCAGGACGTGCACCTCAACGGACGGCTGGTTGTCGTCGGCTGTGGTGAAGGTCTGGGACTTCTTGGTGGGAATGGTGGTGTTGCGATCGATGATCTTGGTCATGACGCCACCCTTGGTCTCGATGCCGAGCGACAGCGGAGTCACGTCGAGCAACAAGATGTCCTTCACGTCGCCCTTAAGCACTCCGGCCTGCACGGCCGCACCGATCGCCACGACTTCGTCGGGGTTCACGGACTTGTTGGGCTCCTTGCCGGTCACCTTGATGACGAGCTCTTGGACAGCGGGAATACGCGTCGAGCCGCCGACCATGATGACGTGGTCGATCTTGTCGAGCGTGAGGCCCGCGTCCTTGATCGCCTGGTCGAAGGGTCCACGGCACTTGTCGACGAGATCGGCGGTCAGTTCGTTGAACTTGGCGCGCGTCAGCTTGATGTCGAGGTGCTTGGGACCGTCGGCGGTCGCGGTAATGAAGGGCAGGTTGACCTGGGTCTCCTGAACGGCCGAGAGTTCGATCTTGGCCTTCTCCGAGGCCTCCTTCAAGCGCTGCACGGCCATCTTGTCGCTGGACAGATCGACGCCTTCGGTGTCCTTGAAGGTCTTGATCAGCCAGTTCATGACCGCGTCGTCCCAGTCGTCGCCACCCAAGTGGGTGTTACCGGCGGTTGACTTCACTTCGAAGACGCCATCGGCAATCTCGAGCACCGACACGTCGAACGTGCCACCTCCCAGGTCAAAGACCAGGACGGTCTGCTCGGCCGGACCCTTGTCGAGTCCGTAGGCGAGTGCGGCCGCAGTGGGCTCGTTCACGATACGCAGAACCTCGAGACCGGCGATCTGGCCGGCTTCCTTGGTCGCGGTGCGCTGGGCGTCGTTGAAGTACGCGGGCACGGTGATGACGGCCTGACTCACGGAGTCACCGAGGTAAGCCTCGGCGTCGCGCTTGAGCTTTTGGAGGATGCGCGCCGAGATCTCCTGGGCGGTGTACTTGGTGCCGTCGATGTCGACGCTCCAGTTCTCACCCATGTGGCGCTTGACCGACCGAATCGTGCGGTCGGGGTTGGTGATCGCCTGGCGCTTGGCCACTTCTCCGACCAGCACCTCGCCGGTCTTGGAGAATCCCACCACCGAGGGGGTGGTGCGGCTGCCTTCGGCGTTGGGGATCACGACGGGTTCTCCCGCCTCGAGCACGCTCACCACTGAGTTGGTCGTACCGAGGTCGATACCGACTGCCTTTGCCATGAAAAAACTCCTTGTTCTTGGTCTCTGGACCCCGGAACATCCGGACCTCCAGAATTCGCTACAACCAGAATACTAAGTTGAGCCTCCTCTTGTCAAGAACAATTACAAGGATCTTAATAAGTACGCGTCATTCCCTTCAATTCCAGGGCTCTGGGCGCCCAGTCTCAAATTCCTGGTGCCGACTACCATTTATTCGTGCCCGACCTCGTGCTGCTGCGACACGGTCGATCCGAGTGGAACGACCTCAATCTCTTTACCGGCTGGCAGGACGTAGATCTGTCGCCCGCCGGAGAAGCCGAGGCCCGGGTGGCCGGCGAACTGCTGGGCCAGGCCGAGTTGGACCTGCGCGTGGTGCACACCTCGGTGCTTACCCGGGCTATCCGCACCGCCAATATTGCCCTCGACAGCGCCGGGAGATCCTGGCTGTCCGTGCGGCGCAGCTGGCGTCTCAACGAGCGCCACTACGGCGATCTCACCGGCAAGGACAAGAAGCAGACGGCCGAGGAGTTCGGGCTTGAGCAGGTCAAAGTCTGGCGACGCTCCTTTGACGTGGCCCCGCCGCTACTCCCCCTGGATGATCCGCGGAACAATGGCTTCGATCCGCGCTATCGCGACGTGGCGGCCGATCTCATTCCGCGTACCGAGTGCCTGAAGGACGTCGTCGCGCGAGCCACGCCCTACCTGCGCGACGTCATCAGCGAGGACATCCGAAGCGAAGGGGTGAAGGGCGGTGCGGTATTGGTGGTTGCGCACGGCAACTCGCTACGCGCGCTACGCATGGTGTTAGAGAACATCGGGGAGAACGAGATCACCGAGATCGAGATCCCCACCGGCATCCCGTATCACCTCACCCTCGATCACGAGCTCAACGTCCTGGCGGCGAACTACCTCGGCGACCCCGAGGCCGCTCTGCGAGCAGCCGAGGCAGTCGCGCGCCAGGCCGGCTAACTAGAGGGCGTCGGGCCCTCGCTCGTTGGTGCGAATTCGCACCACGTGTTCCACGTCGGTGACCCACGCCACCCCGTCGCCCACCGTGTCGGTGCGCGCGGCGTTGACGATCGCCTCGATGAGCTGGTCGACCAACTCATCGGTGCAGATGACCTCGATGCGAATCTTGTCGACGAAGTCGAACATGTACTCCTTGCCGCGAAAGACCTCGACGTGACCGCCGGTGCGGCCAAATCCCTTGACCTGGCCCACCGTGAGACCGGTCACACCGGCCTGCTTCACCGCTTCTTTGACCTCATCGAGTTTGAATGGTTTGACGACCGCAGTTACTAGCTTCATGTTGTCTCCTTAGAGGTTGTCGCTGTGGACGTGGCTGGGCGATTCGAGCGGTTCACCGAAGGTCGGCTCGGGGAAGGCCTCTTCATCGTGGATCGCGAGGTCACCTTCGCGCAACAGGTCGTCGGGTTCACGCAGACCTCCACAGAGGAACTTCACCACCGTAAAGACGATGAACGTACCCACCGCGGTCCACCCGATGATCCACAGCGCAGCGAGAAACTGTTCCCAGAGCTGATGGAACGAGTGGCCGAAGAACCAACCGGCCACGTGGAAGTTGCCCGCCCCCACGTAGTTCTTGCCCTTGATGCCGTACTCCACCATCTTGGGGTCGGCCAGCAGACCTACCAACAGACCACCGGTCAGTCCGGCGAAACCGTGGGTGTAGGTGACACCCAACGCGTCGTCCACCTTCGAGAACGGCTTCAGCTTGGAGACGTAGGTCCAGGCGATCCAGACGATCGATGAGGCGATAACGCCCACGCACAGCGCTCCGATGCCGTTCACCCAGCCCGCACTGGGAGTGATCGCCACCAGTCCGCAGATCATGCCGTTGATGACGCCCAGGAATGTGGGTTTCTTCTGTTTCGAGGCGAACATGTCCCACAGCAACCACGTCAGCACACCCGCGGCCGTGGCGATGTTCGTGTTGAACACCGCTGCCGCCGCGTCGGCACCGGCGTAGAACGGGTCACCACCGTTAAAGCCGTTCCAACCGAGCCACAGGATTCCCGCTCCGACCGCGACCATCATGAGATTCGAGGGGAACGCGTTCTCTCGGTCCTGCCAGCGACGCGGTCCGACCATCCACGCGCCCACGAAGGCCGCCACGCCCGCCGACAGGTGGATGACATAGCCACCCGAGTAGTCGACCGCGCCCTTCTGGGCAAAGAATCCTCCGCCCCAGAGCAGTGCGGCGTTCACGCAGTAGACCAGCGTGATCCACAGCGGCACGATGAGCAGCCACGCCTTGAACTTGAGGCGTCCGACGAGTGCACCCAAGAACAGCAACGGCGTGATGGCCGCAAAGACGAACTGGAAGTACGCCAAAGTGGCCGTGGGGAAGTGGAACGGAACCAGGGTGTTCGCCCCCGACACCGCCTGGCCCTGCTCGGAACTGGCGGTCGCCAACGGTTCGAAGTGGCCAATGAAGCCGCTCCAGAACGATCCGGTTGGACCGAAGTGCGCGAGCTTGCCAAAGGCCATGTTGTAGCCCCAGAGCAGCCACACGATGAGCACGAGAGAGAAGCCGACGAAGGTCATCAGCATCGTGTTGACGATCCACTTCTTGCGCACCAGGCCGCCGTAGAGCACGGCCAGACCGGGCAGGCTCATGAGACCCACCAAGGTGGCTGCCACGAGCTGCCACGTGTTGTCCGCCGGATTCAGCCAACTGGGATAGGCAGTATTGGTCACCGCACTGAGCACATCCACTCCTTTGTGTTTCGGAGAGGGCGGCGTTGACCTCAAAATGAATTGAGATCAGTGTGGCAAGGAAGGATTTCCAAACAGTTAGCGACGTGTTTCGGGCGTATGAACAGCCCGCCCCATTGAGGACTTACTCAGCGAAGGACTGTTCCATCACTTGAGAGATGTCGACGACCGAAACATCGTCGCCTCGACCGCTGGCCTTGACCGCATCGTCCAGCATGATCATGCAGAAGGGGCACGCCGTCGAGATCGTATCGGCCCCGGTGCCCAGGGCCTCTTCGGTGCGGTCCATGTTGACGCGCTTGCCGATCGTCTCTTCCATCCACATGCGCGCACCACCGGCGCCGCAGCAGAATCCCCGCTCCTTGTGCCGGGCCATCTCGATCTTGGTCAGGCCCGGCACCGAATCGAGCACGTCGCGCGGCTGCTCAAAGATTCGGTTGTGGCGCCCGAGATAACACGGGTCGTGATAGGTGACGGTGCCACTGAAGCCCAGACCGGGAGTGAGCCGGCCACTAGCGACGAGATGGCTCAGCAACTCAGAGTGGTGAATGAGTTCGTAGTTGCCGCCGAGAGCGGGATACTCGTTCTTCATCGTGTTGAAGCAGTGCGGACAACTCGCCACGATCTTCTTCGCGCCGACTTCGTCCAAGGTGGCGATGTTGGCCTTGGCCATCTCCTGAAACAGGTACTCGTTGCCCATGCGACGCGCCGGGTCGCCGGTGCAGGACTCGCGCGGACCGAGAATGCCGAACTTCACCCCGGCGTGGTGCAGCATGCGCGAGGTCGAGACGATCTGCTTGCGCGCGCGCTCGTCGAGTGAGCCGGCGCACCCCACCCAGTAGAGATACTCGACGTCATCGGGGATCGCGCCCTCAAACACGGGGACCTCGAAGTCGAGTGCCGCCAGCCAGTCCGTTCGCTTGGACGAACCCAGTCCCCACGGGTCACCCTGGTTCTCCATGTTGCGCAATAGCAGTCCCGCCTCGGTGGGAAACCGTGACTCCATGAGGACCTCGAAGCGACGCATGTCGATGATGGCGTCGATGTGCTCGATGTCGACCGGGCACTGTTCGACGCACGCGCCACAGGTCGTGCACGACCACAGCACGTCGGGGTCAATCGTCGTGGGCACGAGCGTCGCCACTTCGCCCTCGGTACTGCCCGACAGCAGCCGGTCCGCGGAGGCGAACATGTTGTCGCGCAGATTCATGATGAGCAACTTCGGACTGAGCGGCTTGCCGGTGTTCCACGCCGGGCACTGGCTCTGGCAGCGTCCGCACTCCGTGCACGTGGCGAAGTCCAGCATCTGCTTCCAGGTGAAGTCCTCGACCTTGCCCGCCCCAAAGACGGTGTCTTCGCTGACCTGTTCCATGTCCATGTTGGGCGTCTTGTCCAGACCGCCCAGGGCACGCGGGCGCCGCGAGGTGCCGACGTTAATAGGCGCGATGAAGATGTGCAGGTGCTTGGAGTACGAGACAAAGACGAGGAAGCTCGCGATGACGCCAATGTTCATCAGCAAGAAGACGGCCTCGAGCACACTATTGACGCCATATCCCAGCGGGGCGAGCCAACTGGCCACGATCTTGGAGGCAAAGGCCCAGGATGAGGCGTGACTCGAGAAGAACGTGACGGGACTCCCCGTGAAGACGTAACCACCCCGAAGATTCGTGAATGGGAAATGTCCCGTGTTGATCTGCGCGCCGCGATACAAGAGCAACGTCACAATCACAG
>Ga0210387_10001042_pt1 | contig 20656 bp, 43 predicted proteins | sample IncBWC7OmetaG_FD_160108 | JGI IMG/M metagenome (GOLD analysis project Ga0210387, IMG submission 160108) | Forest soil microbial communities from Barre Woods Harvard Forest LTER site, Petersham, Massachusetts, United States - Inc-BW-C-7-O ...
GCACCAAAAATAAATTCCTTGAGTCTTCCAACTTCCTTCGTGAGGACGCCAAAGGCATCGTAAGGCATCGGATTTGGCGTATATGGAGGTACACCCTTTGGCAATAACCAGATATAAGCGGGATGATAAGCAAGACTGATCATGTCCCTCAGAATTGGGCTATTGTTCTTACGCAGGCTGTCGATGCGGCCCTGACGGGTGCGTATCTTTGAAGCTTCCAAGAATAACTCGGAAACGGTACTAATTTTAACATGGCTCATGTGTGTCTCCTTCGAAAACAACTTCGTTAGTAATAGGATCAATCGTGAATGGTACAACGAATGTAAGAGGTTCACGAGGCGTGTAATAGGTGACAATGTATTCCTTTGTAACGTCGTCTATATCTATGTTATAATCGACAATTGCACCCTTCTTCTGTAACTCATCCAACCATTTTGCAATCATTAGAAATCCTGTATCGAGGCAGCTAGTGTGTCCAAACCGTTAGACATCAAATAAAACAACAGCTTACCCTTTGGTTTATTTATTTGTTTCTCATATTCAGCAAGGATTTCCCACGTCACGTCACTTGGGATAAACCTTAAATCGATCAGCTTCTCATTCAATTCATAACGCTCGGGGGTCAAAGCACCAGCCTTGCCAAGAGCCTTTCTCTTGGCAGTAGCGGGTGACTGACGCTGCCCTAGGGCAATGCAATTGTCGGGGGAGTAGACATTCGGGATCGAGTCACCAACGTCGCCAATGAGAATGTGCTCAGCCAGGAAATCCTTAGGGTTCTCAGCCACTTCCCATCTCTTATCGACGGGGTTATACTGCTTGACCCAAGGATAAATCTGAAGCTGTTTCAGGTCTTTATCCCTTGAGATAATCAAGACGTTATCTTTCAAGGTCGTATCCATCTCGACCAAAGTAGCGATCACGTCATCGCCCTCGGCTCTATCAACCTCTATTACGGGATAAGGCAGATACTTCTTAATCTCTTCCCTAACAGTCTTGATGACCTTATAGACATGAGTCCAGTCAATGGCACTCGCGTCTCTATCTAGCTTTCGCTTGACCTTATAGAAGGGGAATATTTCCTTACGCCAGTAGTTCTGACCATCACATGCGATAACCATCTTGCCGTACTCGGCTCTATACCTCGTGCTATAGTTCTTCAATGAGGATAGTACAGACCAGCGGATGCGATCTTCACTAATTGGTTCTGGAAGTGAGTCTGGATCGCTTTCGTTAATCATATACTGTTGATAATGAATGTTAGCCATAGTCGCAGCAACAATAGTACCTGAGAAGTCAACTATGATCATTCTGAACCTTTCGTGGATCGTTAGGAAAGCGGAAGTCATTGTCGATACACTTACATTCAGGTGCATTGGGCTGAACACATTCAGGCACATAAGGAGTGAACCAAGCAATCAAACCGCCGTCTGCGGTCTTGACTCGGCCAGAACGAGCACACTTATCGGTGCAATCACACTTCTCACTCATGAAGAGCTTCCTGAATGCTTTTGTTGGTCTCGGAGAACGTATTGAGTATCTTGTCAGATAACTCCATCGACTCAGTGAGGTATTTTCTCGTCTCATCCCAAGCGAGGAAGAGAACAATGATAGGAAGCGGATCGATTGTGATCGTGTCCGTCTTGCCATCCCACCCTTCCAGGGCGGTTGCGATTTTGCCTAGAGCTTCAGGCAGTTCCATTCCTGTCATCTTGCTCATGCTGCTATAGGTTCTGGTGGCTCATCGTCGTCACCGTTGTCGTTCTTGGGAACGGTCGCATTGGCCTTTTTCTCTTCGAACATAGCAATGTAGACGGGATGGAAGTAGTCTTCCAGCACCTTCCACTCCACCTTCGCAAGGATACGCAAGGCAATGTCGATTGCTCTATAGGGAGTGATCTTCGTCTTCTTGTTGGTGAAGTCGATAACCACATGGCCTTCAACTGGCGTGAAGCTAAGTTTCTCGGTCATTATATATTACCTTACTTCCTTCGTATGAGAATTTGAAATCAAGAGGTTTAACATTTCCGTGTTTTCCGAGAGCATTCGTGACATCTCGTTTAGCTCCATACGATGGCGTGTAAAAGAGGAAGAAACCTCCACCGCCAGCCCCAAGAAGCTTGCCACCAAGAGCACCTGCACGAATAGCATCATCATAAATATCGTCAAGTGCATTGGTTGTAATGCCTTTAGAAATCTGCTTTTTCTCTGCCCAAGACTGATTAAAGAGGTCTCCAACTGCATCAAAGTCGCCGTCATAGATGTAACGATAGGCTTCGAAAGCTCGGTCACGGTTTCTTTGAACTCTAGCGAATTTAATCGGGTCATCCATTGAGGCAGATTGGTCTTTAAGGATAACATTGCCGTCTCTCTCAATTCCCGTGTAAAACATGATCAGATTGTCTTGAAGAAGCTCGACATTGCGTCCAGTAACTTCGTTCGTGCGGACGCGACCACTCTGCTCGAACTGGAAGAGGTTCATGCCGCCAAAGGCGGCTGCATATTGATCCTGCTTCCCAATCGGTGAACCGCAGTTTACGATTTCGATTGTGCAAGCGTCAGAAGCCAATTGTGAACTGTGGTATCCAGGCTTTGATAGAAGTGCGTTAAGGAGACCCACAGTAAATGCGGAGCTAGTGCCAAGACCACAACCATTATAGCTAACATCAGATATGGAAGCAATTTCCCAACCACTGAAGAGATTTGGGCCATAGACATAACGTAATGCCTCTCTGGTTATCAGATGCTTGACATCATCAAGGTCCGAGAACAATTCAACCTGATCAAACTTAAGGCGAATGCCAGGATTGAACGTTGGATGCACCATTACGTAAATGTATTTGTCAATGGTCACAGACAGAGCCGCACCGTCTTCCTTATGGAAAAAGGCTGGAAGGTCTGATCCTCCACTGAATAATGAGATACGTACTGGTGTCTTAGTTACAATCATTGAATGCTTATATCAGTATGGATCAACGTTGTCAAGCTTTTTCTTTTCCTTTGTCAGGAAAATGAGGAAGTCAGCGATATCGCCAAGACAAATTTCTTCAAACACACATGGTTCTTCATAGTTGAAGAAGGAAAACTTCTTCCACTTCTTGAACCACTCGATATAACCGAGACGGCTACCGTCCTTCGTGTTGCTTACTTCCCAATAATATGGGTTTAGAGCGTTCACGTGAGTGTAGTCCCTCTTATCGAAGGTAATGAACTTGCCTACGTAGACCTTATCGGTGACTCTCTGAACAGTCATAATTTACCTCTTGTTTGTGTCGATGACCCAAATCTGGTCAGTTGAAACCTTGCGGCTTGCCACGTCGGCGTATTGCTTGTTCAATTCCATCAGCAAGCCAATCCACTTCTTGACGATAACCTCGGGGTTATAACGCCAATCGACGTAATGCTTGTTGAAGTCCAAGTGCTGTTGCAGTGATGGACTGTTCTCGCGAACGATGCTGATGGCACCTGTCAAGGCCGTATAGAAAGCGTTCAAGTGCTCCTGGGGATTGGTCGATCCCTGATACATCAAATTCAGGCTTCCAGACGTATCTGGCAGGGCTGCGAGGTTCGGGTGAACACATAGAAGCTTCGCACTCATGGCCTCTAGCATGGCTCTACAAGCCGTCTCAGGCCACACTGAAGGGTAAGCGAAGATATGGTAGTCTTTGATCTTCGCCAGTAGCTCTTCGTGCTCCGTGAAGCCGTAATACTCGATCTGAGGGTGATCACGGCAAATCTGGAACAGTTGCTCGAACTGTGAGTCCTGTTCGGGACGACCATAAGCTGCGAATGACGAGTGGACATGCAGCTTGACGTTCTTGTCGGTTTCTGCGATCTTGGCGAAGACAGGCAGGAGGACGTTGAGACCGCGATGCGGTGTCGTGAAGTAGGCGAGATTTATAATATCCGTTGGATCGGGCTTCTCGGTCAGAACTGATGGCTCAATGCCGCTCTCGATCACGAGGTTCGTCAGGTCATTCGGGAACCTCAACTGGTTCATGAACTGTTGCTGTTGCCAGTGGGAGATGAACACCGTTCGGTGTATCTTCTTGCGATACGAAATGTCGCCAAGGGGCTGGAACTGAGGCTCATGCGGAAGGTCATGCATGGTCAGAATTCTGATCTTGTCTTCCTTCAAATCCGTGATGCGTCCTGGCATGATCTGAACGTTTTCGAGCAACTCACGCGGGATAATGCCGCTATAGAGGAAGTGCATGAAAAGTTCTGTGCCACCATGGGCATCCTTGTTCACTTCCATCAAGTCATAATTGTCAGCCATTCTTAATTCGTTCCCTTAATTCTGTGGAGCTAAAGTTATGAAATCGTGTAAGAAAAACGATTTCGGTTCTTGTCAACATGCAGGTATTCTGCGAGCCAACCTTGCGTTCATCAAAATCCTTTCGGTATTCGCTACCGAGAAAACGCTTGGTGAATTTGTAGTGACGAAGGATGTAATCCAAATCCTTCTCGGTCTCGTAAGGTACAATGCAATCGACAGCATCAAGTGCGTCCAATTGAATATAACGCTCGAACAAAGTTTGTATGGGCTTGTTCTTCTGCGGCCTTTCAATCGACGGATCGATATGAAGCCCAACAGTCAGGTGGGCGACGTGTTCCTTTGCCTCACGCAAGAACATGACATGTCCCGCATGGAGAAGATCGAAAGTTCCGAATGTGACGCCTGTTGTCATATTGGCCAAAATACCCATGCTGCGAGAGAAGTGAAGCAGAAAACAGAAAACAAAACGTAATTATCAACCATGTCGAAGTGTTGCTTCAACATATTGTCAACAAACAAGAAGAAGAACAGGAGAGCAGCACATATTAAAACGAAGCTCATCCTGTTACAATCTCCTGTACAGCGTCAAATCCTTCCTCAACGGTCGGATATACGAAACTCTCTTCCATTGACTTGAGAACCCCCCTCGGGATCGTCTTGCCTGGACGCATCTGCAATCGCACGTCGTGGACTTCCTTGTCACACGTGAATACGATGGCGAGCTTCTTGTAGTGTTTTGGGGCCAAAGACAGAAGCTTGTGTCGTCCCTTGACAGTCAGGTTCGTGCGGTCGATGAAGACATTCCAGTTTGCCGCGAACGCAGTCTGAACCTGAGCGAAGAAGAGGCTCGTCGCCTCATCGATATAGTCCTTGAAAACCTGATTGTAGGTCTTACCAATGCGGAGGGCATGAGCATCGATGAGGTAGTCCGTTCCAAGCACGACAATCTGTTGCGTGCTGCGGATTTCGCAGTTCTTCTTGATCCAGACCGACTTCCCAACTCCTGGGTAGCCAACTCCAATCCACAGATACGGGTTCATGTCAATCTCCATCATAAACTCACGTTAGCACAGCACAATAAACTTGTCAAGCGGCTTTCTTGATCTGATCGAGTTTCTTTTGGGCCGACTCTTCGGCTGGCTTCCATTCAAGAAAGCTCTTCCAGCCTTTGAGACGTTCCTTTTCGACTCTACGCTTGATGCAATCCAAGTCCAGCTTGGCTTCTCTGTAAGCGACAAAATCGACTATCATATTGAAATCCTTACGGAAATGGCTGGGGGTCTAGGGATCGAACCTAGATTTGCCGAGACGGCCCTCAGGGGTCAGAGCCCTGCGTGCTACCAATTACACCAACCCCCAATGAATTGTGTCAAGTATTTATTAGAGGAACTTGGCGTATACCTCATCTCGCTCATGCTCGTTAAGCATGGGGAATGTTACGTCATACTCCAAGTTTTTATCAACCCACGAATTAGTGTCCCTTCGATAAAATAGACGTACTCGCGAGCGACCATCCGCAGTCATCTCAATGGTCACCATAAACTGATCATTGAGGCGAAGGTCACCGCAACTATTGTTCCACGCATCAACGATATCCCACTTCAGAAGTGTATGGAAGTTCTTCAATGTCAAGCTTTCATAGCCTGTTTTCTGGGAGTCGAGAAACTGCTTGAAAGCCATCTCAAGACGATACGTAAACTCTCGACAGAAAATATTGAACAACGCTTGATGTACAGCTTCGTCCCTTGATTGATTAGCAAAGTCAACGACGGTTCGATATCTTCCCCACGCACGACTCAACTTCAACCAATGCTGCTCTTCTAAAGACATGAAAACCTCGTTGCATTGTTCTCGACATACATAACGTTCTTGATACCAAACGTTGCAATAGCTCGCTTGCAACCAGTGCAAGGCTTCGACAAGCCAGTAATCCAAGGACCATTGCGATGAAGACGCTTCACCCTCATGATGAACAAGTCACACTCACTCAAGTCCTGCAAGCCACCGTTATGCCTCAACCAATTCTTGATTGCATCAATCTCCGCATGGAGAAAGATGCTGCTCTCGGTCGTCCCGAAACGCTTCTGAAACGGATGAGTTTTCTCACGATTATAACCATAAGCCCATGAGTCACCATCGGTGATCGCGGCTAAAACCTTCGCACCGCCCATACCGTCAACTTCAATCGCATCAGAAAACAACTGATCGAAAAGTTCACGGTCTTCGTACTCAGTCTCTAGGCTCATTTGCACTCACCATATACATAGTTGTGGTCTGGTCTGAGTTGATCGGATAGTGAATATTGTAGCGGTTGCGGACCTTACCCAACTGGTCGATCACAAATCGAAGTGTGTTGAAAGTCATCTCGTCGCAGCGTCCTTCCTGAAGGTCGTGATAGACTGCCTCGATATTCGAGTCAACCGCACGGTCCACGAAGAACTCAGTGCCATCCACGACCTTGCGGACGATTGGCGGGAAGAGGACTGCCTTCACATAATTCAGAACGTCATCGGGCTTTTTCTGCCAGAACCATCTCATATTGAACCTCATGAAAAAAATGTGCCATTTGCTGGAGAGGTAGGAGTCGAACCTACAGTGGCCTTTTGGGCACGCCTGATTAACAGTCAGGTGGGGATACCAGTTTTCCTACACTCCAGCAAATGGCACAGGATTATTTATTAGCAGACTTTTGGAAGTCCGTCAAGCCCCAAATCGAGACACTGCTCGAAAGGAACATGCACATGCAAGATGATCATTGGGTCCAGCGTGTCGATATCGACTGCTTTGTCACAATGAACCATGGGTCTGAGAAGGTCGCGGTCGAGGACGCGTTTCAGCATCCACGCAGCCATATCCTTCGGAACTGCCTTCTGAATGGCACCTAGCTCAGTGGGTTTCACTCAGTTCATGCCCAAGGCTGAGAGGTAGAGGTCGAGAATGGTCTCAATCTCGTTACGCTCGTCACGGTCAAGCTTGCGTAGTGCAACGACCTTCTTGATGATCTTCGTGTCGAAACCGTTCGCCTTGGCCTCTCCGTACACGTCCTTGATATCCTGGGCAATGCCAGTCTTCTCTTCCTCAAGACGCTCGATGCGTTCGATAAACGCCTTCAAGTGGCCTGCGTTCACTTCAGAAGTAGCAATGCGTTCCTCGGCAGTCCCGTCGAGGGGGGTCGTCACAACATTCACGTCACTCATCTTCTTCTCCTTTTAATTGCCGTCTTCGTTTTCCAATGGTCCTCTGATGTTTGAATTGTTCCAAGCATCGAGTGGACCACCAGCTAATGCACCAGTGTAGACCTTCTTTTCCTCAATGATATCAAACCTTTTCTTGATCTGGTCGAAAGATGCAACTTCAAGTCCCTGATCACCCAAAAGGATATATTGGTCAGGCTGGACGATGTTTCTTTCAGCATCGACCTTGAATACGTCTTCAGCAGTCAACCAAACTCTAACATCATTCATATGGAATTCAATATGGGCACGACTGCCAACTTCATCAACAAGTGCTCGGTAGGACTCAAGAGTACCATCCCAAAGGAATGCTTTGAATGTGGGTACTTTCTTCGTAAGTGACAATTTCTTCATATCAAACTCCTAATAGTTTTCTACGCTCAGCGTAGAGTGCGGTTAATTTCTCAAGAGACTTGGATGAGTCTCTACCAGCGGCTTGCCCACTATGGGCCTTATCGTACATTGCTCCTTGCATATGAGCAATCTGCCTATCGACTTCTTCGATGCTTCTTCGCTTCTGCTTCACAGTGTGTATTCCTTCTGAACTGCCAATGGGAAGTCTGTATTCTCCATCAGATTTGTATAGAAAGCGTCATCAATTTCCTTGAGCTTCCAAGTCTTATCCTTCGCATTAGCAAAGGCGTAGGTTTGGACGGTCGGTCTGATCACATAACCCAAGTCGAGTGCCATGGCAAGAATGCCAGACCACTTATCTATGCCGCTGTCGAACGAAACAGTGATAGGAATTTTCCTATCCTGCTTGACGAAACGAGACTTCTCAACCTTGATCTTGAAGTCGAACCCAACGGTTTCCTTCTTGATACCTTCACCTTCGGTATTCTTTTCTGCACCAATAATCCATATACCATTGGAATTATACTCCGTTCCTGTGCCGCCACCAACGACTTCCTTGGCATACATCTCAAGCGTCTTGTATGTATGATTGATGACGATCATATAGATGTTCTTCATGCCAATGGACGGACCAATGATGCGGAACATTGACTTGATAGCCTTGGCTCTGGTCATATCAACTGGCACGTTGCCACCCTTCAATGCGTCTGTCGTTTCCTTAATCGAGGGGGCATTACCTAACGAGTCAACGATCACGAGCACGCGGTCAGCCTTTGAGATGCCCTCAAATTGAGTGGCAAGGTCATGGGTCATGACTTCAAGGTTCGCAACTGGCGAATGGAGAACGTTGTCACGCTTGATGTTGTCCCAATATGGCTTCGGTGAACCAAACTCAGTATCGTAGAAGATGATGCCACCATCGGGGAACATAGCCTGAAAGGCTTCAGCAATGACGATAGCAAACTTCGTCTTGAACCTCTTTGAGGCACCAGCGATCTGGAGTAGTCCTGGCCCCATTCCGCCTGTTAGGTTACCTGACAAGGCAACATTCAGAGCAGGAATTGAAGTGCTGATTATATCTTTGTCTTCCCAAAGGATGGACTGTTCCAGTAACGCAGTCTCTTCAATTGTAGAATTCTTCTTCAGTTTGTCCATAATGCCCATGCGTAAAAATCACTCCTTAAAATGGTCAGGATGAACGATCATCATATCCCCTAATGGGCCAGATGTCAAGTGTTTTCTTCCTGCTGTCAATGAAAAAGAAGCAGACACAAGAAGAATGATAGCAAGAGGGTCGGTAACGCCGACAATGAGAGTAATAATCCAGCGTACCGTATTTTCCAACTGTGTGGCGTCTGCCTTTCCGTATACAAAGTCAGCCAGATATTGTAAAGGTCCAAAGTCCGCCTCCAAGAGGTTGTTCGAATTGGTCTTTTCGACTTCCTGCTTCTTTAGATCATCGAGCGTGGATCGATGTGCCATTTCCTCTTTCGTGAGGGCGTCACGAGTTTTTCGTTGAGCACTGAGTTGGGCAATCGCCTGTCCTGCACGGCCAGTTTCAGTAAGCTTAGCGATTGCTTTGTCAAGGTTTCCAACTTGGGTCTCGTAATCTGTGATGGTAGTTTGCTCACTCTTTTCTCTCTCTTTTATAATCTCGATGCCGCTGGTCTGTCCCGCATTCGAGACTTCTTGAGCGATATGAGCCTTCGACAGCAAGCCGAAGATACCCACACTGTTGAGCAACATAAGAGTCAGGACGGCGATAATCAAGTAGGTCTTAATCAAAAATGCTGCATCGCACCAATGTCGATGGAGGAAGGCTACGCCCGCGAGCTTACCAATTTCCAGCACACCACCAAGCACAACAACTGACCAGAAAGCTCCTGGGAAGATTGCTGTTAACCCTGTTATAGAATAAAAGGCAGAGACGCTACTAATCGACAACGCCGCTAGGAATAGGATCGTTGTGAGGAACATATTACTCCGCTATGATTGCGGTAATGTCCTGCATTAGCTTATCGATTGTTGCAACACGACTCTCACCATCCCACTTGATAATCTCAAGGTGTGGGTCTTTCTTCAGTAAAAGAAGAAGGGGCCAAACTCTGTTCTTGATCTTGTTCAGCTTCAACTGAGCCTTTGTAACCTGATCCTGAATAACCTGAGCACTATCCTTTTCGGACTTCTTGATACTCTCTTCGGTCGTCATTGAGAAACCGAAATCCTCGATACCTGTCTCGTCAGCCATTATGCATTATCTCCGTTTTCTCACAACTACAATAGGGTTTGAAGCACATGGTATTGGTTGCTTCACATACCTTATTTATTGGTTTGAAGGGAACCTCATCAAGCCATGGCTCGCACTTATCTCGCCCGCAGCTACAGGCAGGCCAGAAGCACCACTTCTCGGCTGGTTCGTCATCGTCGCCCATGCAGTCGCAGATGCGTCCTACGAGGCCCAGACCGTTATGGGAGAGGACGCAATCGCAATATGTAACCTTGGGAACGGCATAGTCCTCAGACGCAGCCAGATCGCTCATGAAGGGGGTCTCCGTGATTGTCTCAAGCAACTATCACTCCTACGGTCTCGGGTGCTGGCGGTGGCTTTCTGATGATCTGCCAGCCGATACGGTCGAGCCTATCGATAACGAAGACCGCATCCATCCTTATGGTACGATCACCATAATAATCAGGTGCGATGACACGCAAGGCATTCATCATCGCATTGATGAGGTCTTTATCTAAAGAGTCGCTATCCATAATAAGGCTGCTTCGGCCAGACGCGTCTCTCGACACGCTTCGTCTTCACAATGCCGTTATGGCAATTCCATGGGCAGGGGATCGTGCCAGCGGATCGATGGCAATCTCCACTTTCATAATACGAGCCAGTGCCGCCGCAGAGACCACATTTGGTCCACTCAGACTCAGGGAGCTTCTCAATGCTGTAAGCAATGTAGCTCCCGTCATTCACCTTCTTCTCATCCTCGATCTTCTTAAGAGCTTTGATGGTTCTGATGTAGCCAGAAAACTCCTTATTGAAGGTCATGGTGCAAGCTCCGAATAACGCTGTAGGAAGGCATTGTAGGCATCGATGGGCTTGAGCCAACTGAAGTGGAGCAGTCCCTTATAGCGAGGGATGCAATGCTCGAATTCGGCATCGTCTTCCTCGCCTGGAAACACCAATTCACGATTGGAGAAGGCTGCATGATATTCCGTGATGAACATGTCGAAATCGACTTCCTTCACCACAGGAGGAAATGGGTATTCGTACCCAAATTTCTCAGCGAGGTAGGCGTCAACTTGCCTCTCCATAGCCTTGAAGTCAGGGCTTAGGTTCTTGAGCGGAGTCACCATGTCACCCATGATTGACTCCGCAGCATCGTGCATGAGGCCGACAAAGGCATACTCAGGCGGCACGAAGTAGGATACGTTGATGCAATGCTCAGCAATCGACAAGATTTTATCCAAGTCAGTCTGCCCACCGAAGCGGGCAGACGCAGCAAGTCCATTTGCGATATCAGTTATCTGAACGGTATTTCTGCGAATGTTATCGAAATAGAACTTCCTACCTGAATTCATTCTTATATAATTGCTAGGCTGCATTAGTCCTCCAAGTGGCCCCAATCAACGACGCCAGTTTCGAGATAAACACGAAGGGCTTTCGCAGCGTGTGCTGGCGAAATCTTGTCCATATCAGTATACTGATTGCCATCTGGCAGGATAGCATAGAAGAGCCTCGCCAGCGGAGCCGAGTCTTCATTATACCAGAATGAAGTTGTAAGGCCAAACGAAGAGTTTAACTCATATGGCCCCTTCTTTTCGCGTTTGCGATCACCATTCATGTTCTTGCTGAATGCATAGACCGCACCAGCGATACAACAAACGGTGCCACAATGCTCTGGCTCGTAGTCGTCCTTGTCCTTGTATTCGATCACGGGGGAAATGAATTCATTCATATCGAAATGAAACCTTCCCTTGAGACCATCGAGTTGATGGGGAGCACCAAGCTCCAGCCACTTCAGAGCCTCAATGGCTCCTTCAGCATACTTGCGTGTCTTGAAGTCGGTAGTCTTTTGAACGTGTTCAACTGTGAGTTCCATAATAAAATCTCCTTTTCGAGAGAGGTTCAGATGAGGTTAGTCGTCCAGATGGGACCAATCAACCTTGCCCTTCTTGAGATACTTGCGAAGCGTCTTCGCCGCTTGTTCAGGCGTGATTTGGTCAAGATAGTGATCGTCAGCATAGAAGAGACGGTGAAGATCGGGGTGAAGATTGGGATAGTCGGAGTCGTCCTCAGGGTCCATGGAGAAAACATCCATGCTGGCCTTTCCGCTCGGACGGTTACCGTTCATGTTCTTGGTGAAGGCCCAGATGGCACCCGCGATGCAGCAAGCTGTTCCGCAGTCTTGCGAGGGCGGCGGGTTGTCCAACTCTTGCACGTCCATCAAGAAAACGTCCATGGCGAATTGGTAGTAGCCCTTGAGACCGTCGAATTTGTGGGGTGCTCCCTCATCGAGCCACTTTAGAGCCTCAATGGCTCCTTCGGCCTGCTTCTTGGACTTGAATTGTGTCACTTCGCGAACGTGGTCGATAGTCGGATATGTACGCTTTGTCATGATGAAGTTCTCCTTTCGAGAGAATGGTGAGTGAGGAAGGAGTTGCACCTTCGTTGTTCAGCACATAGGCAACGGGTTTACAGTCCGTCCCAACACATCTGGCAGTTGGCTCTCACTCAAAACATATCGTTCAAGTCAGCCTCTTTGGCACTCGTGAAGTTCACGACCCCGAAGACTGCCTCAATGGGCTTAAGAAACGTCTTTTCCCACTGGTGATCATAGTCAATGTATTTTTCGAGACCCCAATCCCTCGGATAGTCCGACTTAACAGAAATCACTCCCTGCTTGGTCGGGTTCTCGGGGTGGAGGTAGCAGTATTTAACCTTGTCGTGGTTATAGATCATCTCGGAGGTTTTGTCAAGCCCTTTTTCGCGTAAAAAGCGGTTGTAGAATATCGCCCCTTTGACTTGAATGGGGCATGAGCGGACATATAGATTAACCTCGTCAGAATAGAGGTCGATGTTATTGACGCTTGTAGGAGCCCCAATCTGGTCGAAGTCCATTTTATAAAACTTGGTTTTGAAATCTTCGATAAACTTGTGAATTTCATCCTGTTTCCCTTCGAATATCATTTCAAATATGCTCTTCATAGCATCTCTAGTGACTTTAGGTACGCTTGAACGCACAGTCTCCAGTCCCGTTACCTTCAGCTTGGGCTTATCGTGGATCAGACCTTCGTCATACGAGATGTTCAAGGCATAACGCTTCTTGCGGATGAAGAACGCCTGCATACAAACCTTCTCCAGCTTCATCTCAAGCTTGTTATCGAAGGCGTGCATCTTGCGACAGAACTCGGCACAGATACGTGCAACCTCAGGCTGTACTGTACTCTTCATGAACTCCACGATTTCCTGCGGTGTTTTGAAGTTCTTCGGGAATGCCACATAGGCTGAGTCCGTATCCTGATAGACGATGTAGTCCTTGCCTACCGTGTTGAAATAGTCATTCAGGAAGATGTTCAAGTGGACGGCAACATATTTCGACGCCAACTGACCAGTTGACGTAATGCCCTCGGCCAGACGGTTGTCGAACCAACGAAACCATGCGTTCGCCATGGCACCATAACCTGAGTTGTTCAGGAGCTTGTAGGCGGTCTGAATGTTCTTGTATTTCAGATAGAGGTTACGCTTGGTCGCGTTTTGCTTGTCTGCTTCATGTTCCGCACGAGCCTCTGCCTCAAGGACGCGATAGCGTTTGCGTTCGGCAAAGAAGTGTTTCATAATCGCAGGGAAGAAGCCTTCCTTCTCGCATCTGAAGAAGCATCCATTCGCTGTCAAAGCGAGGTTCTTTTCCTCCAAAGCATCAGTGTATTTCGGCATCATTGGACCATCCAGGGTCTCGACCGAGAATAGCTTGCTCGTCTTCCCCTGCAACATGTCAGGCGAGATATTGAATGACATAGCGCTTGAGGGATACAGCGACGTGTAGTCGAGTGATCCTACATTCTCATAGAGACCTGGGATCGGCTCTTTCACGTAGCCACCCATGATGGTTGTGGTATCTTCCGACTCTTCAAAGAACGGAACAACCATCCCCTGCTCCAAGAGGCGGTTATGAATGAGAACGTCCCACGCTTTCACTGTCTTCAGCATGTTGTCATAATTAACTTTGGCAATGTAAGCCATGGTGACGATCTGTTCGATGTAATGAATTTTCTCTTCCAAGCGAAGGATCAGGATCGTGTCTTGAATGTTGTATGTGTAGAAGAGTTCCTTGTTCTGTGCATACAACTTCGCCAGCGAACCATATTGACTATAGTCGGTCTTGCGTTCCTTCAATTCATATTCAGCGATGAAGTCGAGCTTATAACTCTCACGCTCACCAGTGGCGTACTTCTTATACGCCTCATAATAGTCGATGATCCTTACACCAAAAATGTTGTAACCAACGAATTCCTTACCGTCGCGTTGGTTCACCTTTTCTTCGGCTACCCAATTGAATGGAGACAGCTTATGAAACTCGCCCTCGGGCAAGATACGCTTCATGCGGTTGACTATGTATCTGATATCGTAGAACTTATTGTTCCAGCCAGTGATGATGTCAGGTAACCACGCCTTCGAACGCCAGATACGAAGGAACTTATTCAGAAGCTCAACTTCGTCCTTACATTTGATGTAAATGGTATCTTCACTGTCCAGTGAATAATCGTAAAAGCCGAAGGTGATCGAACGCATACGACCGTCCTGCCTCTTGGCAAGCGTGATCGCGTTGATTTCCTTGTCGGCTGTATCGAGGTCAGCGAAGCCACCTTCTGAGTCGTTCTCAATGTCGATTGAGATGACGTTGAGCAAGCTGAAATCGAAGTCCACGACGCCAGGATACTGGTCGTAGAGGTAGACAAACTTGTAGTCCGTCATTCCATAGGTCTTGGAATTCTTGATCTTTTGACGCATACCCACGAAGGCACGAGCATCAGACATGGTGGCAAAGTCTTGACGCTTCACTGGCTCATCGAAGATTGTCTTGTAGGGGGATTTGTTATTAGGTAAGTCGGGGGCTGGAAGAAAGAGATATGGCTGGTAGGTTATCTTTTCCTTAAACTTCTTGCCATCTCGGTAGCCGCACACATATAGTTGGTCGTTCTTACTGTCGATACTCGTATAAAATTCCATAGTTCCTCCTGTGGCGGACTCCCACCACTCTAAACATCTCGGCAGAACAATCTGAACCGAGAATTACGCTTGCTTCTTTTCCCACTCAATCAGATTGCCAAGGCTGGAATTATGAAGCCAGAATGGGCTTTCCAATGGAATGTAAAGAACATCTTGATACTTTCCCCACCTATCGAGGCGTTTCTTATAAAATCCTAGGCCAGGATTTCTCATGGCATACGATAACGCCCTATCGAGGTAAGCCTGCGAAGGAAACTTGAGAAGGAATGTGTCACCATTGAAAAATGTGTGAACACGCCACTTGTCACCCGCAGTCATATAGTCTTTCAATGGACCATGCGAATTACTAACAGACAAGCTAATTTCTCGTCTGCCTTGAAACTCTTGCTTACGCCATCGAAATCTCAAGGTTACAGCAGATTGATCTGGAATGATGCTACAATTTCTGATTGTGATAAGATCAGTTCCAGCTATATCTTTTGCCCCCACCATCACTTCGAATTCCCACCCTAAACCAGAGTGGAGATATGGAATTTGGCGTGCTTGACCCTTCATTTCGGGGTCAAGCATTGCTTCATTTGACAATCTCATAGACCTCCGTTACATCTGACCCATATGCGGGGCATACGATAAGACGCTCGGGCAGACCATTTCGATCATGATTGCCAGCTTCGCCGCAGATGAAATACATGCCAGGAAGCTTGTCGGGGATCAAGTGTCGAACGATATTTCTCAGACGCTCGTTGTCGCGTGCGAGTTCTTCGTATGTTCGAACGTGTCCAATTTCCATAGCTATAGCCCCTTGTATGTCAGAGATTTATAATCCCATCCACGAGTATACGCCTTTCTTTTCGCAATGTCAAACTTTATTTTCGATACCCCACTCCACCACGGTCTGCCCTCAAGGTGATCCATCTCGTGCTGTATGATGCGTGCAGAGAGCCCCTGGAAGACCTTGGTGAAGGTTTCACCATTCGGACCCATGAAACGCACACGAACGTTCAGGAAGCGGGGCTTCTTGATCCCTAAGCCAGGATAGGACAGGCAACCCTCAAGGTCGTCCAGCATCTCTCCCTCGGCATTCACGATCCTCGGATTGATCATAAAGAAGTTTTCTTGTCCGCCACGCATGGCGAAGAACGAATAGGGCAGACCAACCTGATTGCCAGCGAGCCCGAAGCCCTTCTTGTCATGCATCAGTTGAACCATCTGCTCCGCAACAGGAACAATGTCAAATGGAGGGGTCGAAGCGTTCCATCTCTGGGTTGGCGAATATAGCCCTGATAAGTCTTTCGTAAGTTCCAAGTAATTTCTCCATTCGTCTGTTCACGTAATCCTGTGTTGGCAGGAAGTTAACAAAGCTATTATGGCCCTCTATGTAGACCTGAACGTCAACGTCTTCAACGTTTTCAATTGGATTACCAAATCTGTCTGCAAATCTGTGACCATGAGCGTAGGCCATATGCAACAATGAAGTCATAGTCTCCTTCATGTGCCAATAGGTCGCGTCATTATTCATGGCATAAACATAACTATGACAGGCTTCTTCTATGGCTTTCGCAACATCCTCTACAGTATCCATGACGGGAGGGGGCGGAATGTTCTGCCAGTACTTCTCTGGAGAGACGTAAATGCCAGGACTAATTAATGAAGTCATTGCGATGCTTGATACGGATAAGCTCTGAACTCAGACCACTGATGTAATTCAGCATATCCTTCGCTTGCTCAGCAGTAAAGCCTTCTGCCACATGCATGTTAACAAATTCCTCATCACAATCGAGACCCATAATAGCCTTCAGATCGTGATACAATTCAACTGCGTCTTGGACAATATCTTTCGGTGTCATAGTTCCTCCATAATAGCCCAAGGGCTCGTCAAGAGGGTTAAAAGTCCTCTGACGAGCCCTCAGTCTCAGTTTTCTGACCAGTCGGTTTACGTCCGACAACGGGAGACGATAGGTTAGCCTATCACTCTCTCCACCACCTAGTTTCTTCTAAACTAGGAAACTTGAGGCGATAGCAAATTTCTTTACTACCACGCCGCACCAGTTTCTCTTTTACACCACGGAAAGATAACAGAACCGTTTTAACTAAGTTCTCTAGGAGCCAAGGGACTGATTACTATCGTTCTCGGCTTTGCCATCAGTCACCCTCGATACGAATGAGCTACGCTTGGGAAAGCCCCAAGTTCGGCTCCTAGAGAATTCACGCTGCCCTCCGAAGACCTTATATATAACAGAAACTTACTACAATGTCAAGAACTAATTCCAGCCGCTCTCGAACTTCTTGTCCTTCCTGTTTTTATCGCGGTCATGACCATGCTTGTGGTCTCGTTTGCCGCGAACCTCGTCCTTTGTGGGTTCTTCGATAACCTCTTGTTCGGGATCAGGTGGCTTAGGCCAATTGAAGTCAAAACGAACAGCCTTTGACATTGTAGTCGTCCTAGTTAGAGCCTATTATTTAGGCGTTGATAAACTTGCGAAATACCTTCGCACCCTTTGCGTTGAAGTCGCTCTCGTAAGCTGCATATGAACGAGCACTGTACTGGCCTGCTCGTGCTGCAACTCGCTGTGCTGTGCGGTGATGGACGCCAACCTTTTCCGCTACTGCACGGAAGGTCTCGCCACTCTTAAGACCTGAAACGATCTTCTGGTTACGCTTCGTAATACTCATATTCACTACTCCTATTTCATAAGTCGAACTATTCGACTTTTCAAAGGGCTAACCTCTTCTCATCATAGAAGAAGTCAACCATATCTGCGATTTCATCATCCACTTCGTTATAGAACTTTATGTCCACGCAAGCTTCGATGAACTCCAAATAATCCTCAGTTGACAACGCACCTTTGATAATGTCCAACTTGCTCAAATTCTTTACAACAAGCGGGTCATCATCGTCAGGTACATCGACTGCCTTACCCCTCCACTTCCCATTCCATCGAGGATGAGAAGAAATTGGAACGACCTTACCCATCTACTGGCAAGCCAGTATCGGCTCTCGCCTTCAGGGACATAAACTGCTCAGATTGCATTGTCATTGCAGCCACAAATTGGTCAGCCTTACCTGAGTCAGCCATCCACTTATGTGGAAAGTTGAGCATAAGCTGAAGGGCACAGCCACAAGCAACTGGTGTCGGGACAGTCGGATTGACCTTTTGAAAGGTATCCAACGCCTTAGACAGTGTATTGTGGAACGCCATTAGACTCTCTTTCGAGGGCCATGGCGGCTGCTTAGGCTGTGACTGGTCCAATATAAACTCCTTCTTCACCTACGGTTTCCATAATCGGGACGGTGATCGACTTGCTCTTGATTGTCTTGAAGAATGAGCAGGCTGACTGAACGTCTGGAAACTCCCTGGTTCTCTCGATCAGGACTTTTCGATTGTCCTTCTCAGTATACGACACTGTGTGTTTCATAGGAGCCTCCATCGGTACATACCGTAAGGGGCTTATATAACACATGTTTTTCAGTTTGTCAAGTCTTTTCTAAAAATTGGTACTAGGGGAAGGATTTGCACCTTCACCGAATGGTTCACAGCCACCCATGCGTACTCGTTACAACACTCCTAGCAAATGCTAGTGATGCTCTACGCCGTCAATCGGCTTGATAAGGCGTGATCCGCCGCGAGTAATGCCCATCTTTGTTCCTGAGTCCATTGTCTTTACTCCAAAATTGGCCCACACGACAGGAGTCGAACCTGCATCTTACCTCCAGTTAGCTTTGGCTCCGTTCGTAGCGGAGGGGCGTACATGTGGATGCTTGGTTATTTATTGTTCTTAGATAATAGGCCAGCGAGGGCGAATAGGGTCACCAGAAGGCTTATTCAGCAAACGATGAGGCTCTGGCGGAAATGAAGGCTTCATACGCCAACCCTCTCAAGCAAAACGATGTTCGGCTTCATACGCCAACCTTTTCACCAAGGACAATAGTTGGTCTGTACATACGTGAAATCTTTCCACAAGGCTTGATCGGACCACCACATGGCTTCGACCAGAACTTGTCCAGAAGAACCTCTTCGATTGGCTTCGCCCAAACTACTTGCTCTCCACCTGACATGGCTCTCTCCTAAAAATGGTGCCCATGGTAGGACTTGAACCTACACGCCTTTCGGCATTGGTTTCTAAGACCAACGCGTCTGCCAATTCCACCACACGGGCGATGAACTCTGTTTATTTATTAGTGAGCCGACAGCAAGGCTGCGGCAACAATAAACACAATACCAAATAAAAATGGCGAAAGTGTGGTGATCCAACACCAAGTTCGCTCGGGACACTTTGGTCCGTCTTTGTCGCCTAACGCGTACCAATGACCGTCTGGTGCTTGATATGGCATCACAACCTCATAAAAAAAATGGTGCCCCCCCAAGGACTTGAACCCTGCTCTGCTGTTTACAGGACAGCTACGTCGCCATCTACGTTTGAGGGGCGTGATAGCGAATTATTTATTGCGGACTTTGTGAGAGACCCACGTAATGCTCGTGGAATGTTCGAAGGCGTTCGCTAGTCGGGGTAGTTGAAGCTTACCATGGAACTTCAGCGTTTTTAACTCACCGCTAGGTACTATCTTCTCAAGCCGCCCTTATCAGCGGTGCGTCTCTTAACTTTCGCCAGTCTCTCACAAAGTCTACAATTCTGGTGCCCATGATAGGACTCGAACCTACACGCCCTTGCGGGCAGAGCATTTTGAGTGCTCCGCGTCTACCAATTCCGCCACAAGGGCATGGACGAAGGATGGAGCATAGAGGCGTACTCTATGGTTTTGAAGCCCCCTCTCCTTACGGCAAGAGAACATCCACCCATATTAGCTGCGGGGGTAGGCACTGCCCCTACCATTAACGGCACAAAAAGCCGCTGTCCTATACTTACGACGACCCGCAAAAAAGATTATTTATTACGCGACTTTAGCCCTTGTGGGGCTCAAACCGCTTCAGGAACAATCTCGGGCACTTCACGAGACTTGAACCAGTTCCAGGCGTCGTTCCACATGGCCTTCTTAGCCACGATGTTACGACCGACACAGATCGCCCAAATCTTCTTCTTGTTTTCATCAAGGCAGAAGATATGACCCATCTTCACGCCATCTCGCTTGATGACGTAATAATTGTCGAAGTGACCATCGACGTTCAGTTCGTATGTCAACTTAGCCATGTCGGCCTCCTGATTTATGAGACCACCCTACACCAAGCTGAAACTAATGTCAACGCCTATTTTGAAAATATTTCAGTCGTCCCGTAACGTCTTGAAAAGCTTCACTGACTGAAACCCTCGGGCGGGGAGCAGTCTTACGGAGGGTCTTGGCTGCACCGCGACGAGCACCGCGATATGTGTTCTTGTCACGCATTATCTCTCTCCTTCGTCAAACATAGAACGACTTCGGCCAGTTGGGCAACCTTGTGCCATGGGCCGTAGCCAACGTCAGCTTGAATAGCCCAATCGAGCCAATCGGGATGAAGCATTTTGGAGAAGGTTTGAAGTTCCTCGTCCAACCGTGCCATCAATTTGTTTTCCTGTCGTCTAGTCAAGGCTCAACTCCTGATCATGATGGGCACCGAGATAGGCGTTCAT